>SMEW01000009.1_pt1 | contig 92551 bp, 72 predicted proteins | sample 2456341 | NCBI WGS metagenome assembly SMEW01 (sample SAMN10132602, study PRJNA489261) | soil metagenome | isolation source: day120 control-loamy sand soil ammended with composted manure from dairy cow... | place: USA | collected 2015-04-01 | reverse complement strand
GGCCTCCTCGCGGCTCATCGCGCGGATCCGCCCCTCGGCTTTGCTCACCACCTTGGAAGTGACGACGAGGATGTCGCCGTCGGCGAGCTCCGTCCGCTCCGCGATCAGCGCGGCAAGGTCGTCCCCGGGCTGCACCTCGGGGATCCCCTCGACTCCCCAGATCGTGATCATGACCGTTCCTTCAGCTCCAGCGCCAGGTCCACGGCGGCGCCCGCGATCGCCGCGGTGCGCTCCGGATCGCTCATGTACAGCGGCATGGCCCGCACTTCCACCCCCGCGACGACGGTGTCCGCATCGGCCTCGTCGACCAGCCAGCCGTCCAACAGGTCGGCGCCGTAGTGCTCAGCCACCGCCCGGGCGCTGGTCTCCACCCCGATCGTGCGCAGACAGGCGTCCGCCATCCCCCGCACCGGGGCCCCGCCGATGATGGGGGAGACCCCCACCACGGTCTTGGCGGCCACCGCATCCCGGATTCCGGGAATGCCGAGGATAGACCCGATACTGACCACGGGGTTGGACGGCGGGAAGAGGACGAAGTCGGCTTCGTCGATCGCGGAGAGGACGCCGGGCGCGGGTTTGGCGGAATCCGCGCCGACGCTCACGAACGACTCCGCGGGAATCTGGGCGCGGTACCGCACCCACCACTCCTGGAAGTGGATCGCGCGGCGACCCTTCTCATCCGCTACGACCACGTGGGTCTCTACCTGGTCGTCGGTCATCGGCAGCAGCCGCACCCCCGGCTTCCACCGGTCGCACAGCGCCTCAGTGATCGCAGAGAGCGGGTATCCGGCCGCCAACATCTGCGATCGCACGATGTGGGTGGCGATGTCCCGGTCACCGAGCCCGAACCATTGGGGATGCATGCCGTAGGCGATGAGCTCTTCGCGCACCGTGAACGTCTCGTCGGCGCGTCCCCAGCCTTGCTCCTCGTTGATCCCGCCCCCCAGGGTGTACATCACCGTGTCCAGATCGGGACAGACCCGGAGCCCGAAAAGAGTGATGTCGTCTCCAGTGTTCCCGATGACCGTGATCGAGGACGGGGATTCCCCCTGTTCAGCACGGTGGTGCAGGGCATCTTTGAGGCCGCGGAGAAAACGTGCGCCACCGATGCCGCCAGCCAGTACGACTATCCGCATAGGGTCAAGTCTGGCAGTCTGGGATTGCGCGCCGCGCCCCACGGTGCCGCATGTCCGTCCGGTCTCCGGCGGAAACACGGACACGGGCGGCATGTCGAATGGTGATCAGGCTTTGGCCTCGTGGAGACCCTTTCGCCTGATTTCCCAAGCCACACCACGGATATGTAAAGCTTCCACCGACGCGACAAGAAGTAGCCTGCGGAGGGGAACCTCTCTTGAATAACGAATCCATTCAACGGTTGCGTGAGCCGGCCGCTTGGGCGCTCCTCGGCGCCACGGCAGCAGTCCTGCTCGGCGCACTGATCCACATCTTCGGTGGGCCTGGACCCGATACATCGGCCCGGTTCGCGGACGTCGGCGGCAGCGTGATCGGTCCCGGCACCGTTGCGCTGATCTTGGCCGCTGTGGCGCTCGTGCTGACCGCACCGAACCGTTCGCCGCGTACCTTCGGCATCGTGATGATGGCGATCATCGAACTGGGTGTCGGTGCGCTCCTCGGCGTCATCTCGCTCATCATGGGCTTTGTGGCCTACGGCGACCTCAACCTCGCCGGCGCCTTCCAGCACTTCTTCACCATAGGCGCCTACCTGACGGTCGCGGTTTTCGCCGGGATCTTCTTGATCCGGGCGTTCAACGACCCCAACCTGGTGCCCCGCGCCACCGCCTCCTCGTACCCCAGCGGTACCCAGCAAGCCTTCAACCAGCAGCAGACCCCCGGATACGTCACCGGCGCCCAGCAGTCCGCGGGACAGGCAGGTGCCTGGCAGCAGTCCCAGACCGGAGCAGGGGCTGAGGCCCAGCAGGCTGTGTCGGGTAGGCCCAGCAGGCTGTGTCGGGTTATGACCAGTCGGCCTATGGTCAGCAGCAGTACCAGCAGGGGTATGAGCAGCAGCAGGCTGCCGGGTACTCCCAGACGGGTGGGCAGCAGGCTGTGTCGGGTTATGACCAGTCGGCCTATGGTCAGCAGCAGTACCAGCAGGGCGGATACTCCGCCAGCGACTCCGAGGCGACCCTGGTCCAGCCCGCCGTCTCCGACCCCGCCACCGGAGCCCACGCGGTGAGCGACGGCGCGCGCGCCGAAGAACGCGCTGCCCAGGAAGCGATCCAGCACGGCTGGTCCCAGCCGGCCCCGGGAGCCGCAGACAGCGCGAGCGGCGGAAACCAGCCTTATGCCGATCCGGGCCAGTACGGCACCGGCGGTTACCCTGCCTCCTCCGGCGGCTACTCGTCTGAGCAGCAGTCCGGAGCGGAGACGGGCGACCCCTGGTCCGGGCAGTACGGGGACAACAACCTGTCCTGAGCCTGAACCCCCGAACACCCACGAAAAGGGCGAGGTAATCCCCTGGAGTCGCGTGAACAGACTCGGAATCGTGTTTGTTATCTGATATTCAGGGGATTACCAGCCAGCGCGGTTGACGTATAGCGGAGACCGTGCGTGTAATTTCTAAGGTGTGATTCCAACCCTCCCCGGGGGTCGTAATGGGAGGGTGCATCTAGGGGGGTAAATAGGAGGTGCGCATGAGCGAGGTTATCCCGCTGGCGCACGGCCCAGGCGAAGACCTGAGCTGGCAGGAGCGCGCACTGTGCGCGCAGACCGATCCTGAGGCGTTCTTCCCCGAGAAGGGCGGCTCCACCAGGGAAGCCAAGAAGGTCTGCCACTCGTGCGAAGTGCGGGCGGAATGTCTGGAATATGCGCTAGAGCATGACGAGCGCTTCGGTATCTGGGGAGGCCTCTCCGAGCGGGAGCGGCGCCGCCTCAAGAAGGCTGCTGGACAGGATTTCGATTTCTCTTCTGAAACGATCTAGTTCACAGCACACCACAGCGTGCGTCTCGGTTTTTTTATCCGAGGCGCACGCTTTTTGGTAGTTCTTTACTTCATCGTGTTTTCCCGGTTTACCCATCACGGGTTATCCGCCCGGAGAGTTGCAGACGGCATACCTTCGGGCGGAGGCCTGCGGGAAGCCGAGACCCACGGGAAGCCGGAGTGGCGTATCGTGATCCTCCGATAGAGAACTGACCGCAATAACCTTTTTGCCCATTGTGTAAACCCTGAGGCGACCACCAGCAGTGTTACCCCTCGATTTCGCCCGGCATATCGTCACCGCCGTCGTCGTCACCCACGACGGCGCCCGCTGGCTGCCGGAGACGCTGGAAGCGATCCGCTCCCAGACTCGGCCGGTGCAGCGCATCATCGGCGTCGACACCGGAAGCCGTGATCGCAGCGGGGCCATCCTCGCCGAGTACATCAACTCCGAGATGATCCTCACCCTGCCCCGCACCACCGGGTACGGGGAAGCGATTCAGGCAGCTCTCGACCATCCCCGGTCCCGTTCCCAACTCGCCGACACCGAGGGAGCCGTGGAGTGGATCTGGCTGATCCACGACGACTGCACCCCCGAGCCGGATACCCTCGCCCAGCTCCTCGCCACCGCAGACGAAAACCCGCGGGCCGCCGTCCTCGGTCCTAAACTCCGCGACTGGTTCGACCGCAGGCTCCTCCTCGAAGCCGGTGTCACCATCGACGGCGCGGGACGCCGCGAAACCGGGCTGGAGTACGCGGAAGTCGACCACGGACAGCACGACGGCACCCGGCAAGTCCTCGCCGTCTCCAGCGCATGCATGCTGATCCGCCGGGACGTGTGGGAAGAACTCGGCGGATTCGACCGCTCGCTGCGGCTGTTCCGCGACGACATCGACTTCTGCTGGCGGGTCGGCGGTGCCGGGCACCGGGTCCTCATCGTCACCGACGCCGTCGCCTACCATGCCGAAGCCGCGGCACGCCGTCGCCGCCACATCCACGCCACGAGCGACCACCCCCGCCGCATCGACCGGCGCAACGCCCTCTACGTCCTGCTCGCCAACCTGCCCCTGGGGGCGATGCTGGCCGCGCTGCTCCGCAACTCCTTCGCTTCGTCACTGCGCGTCCTCACCTACTTAGTCGCCAAACAGCCCGCCAACGCCCTCGACGAGGCGGCAGCCATCACGTCCGTGTTCTTTGTGATGCCGTTCCGGCTGGTGCGGGCCCGGATCCGCCGCCGCCGGGGACGGCGCCGGACCTACAGCGCGATCCGGCCCTTCATGGCGCGCGGGGTAGCGCTGCGCCAGTTCACCGAAGCCGTCGCCAACCTGCTCAGCGGCGACCCCACCCCCTTGGACCGGCCGGGCCGCCACCACGCGGTGACCGTGGCCCCCCAAGCCGACGAGGACGACGACCCCCTGCAGGACGACACCGGCCTGCTGCGCAGGACGATCACCAATCCCGCGGTCCTGACGATCACCGCGCTCACCGTCGTCGCCCTCATCGCCGGGCGCTCCCTGCTGTTCGGCGACCGGCTCGCCGGAGGCGCCCTGCCGCCCGTGTGGGGGAGCGCCACCGACCTGTGGGACATGTACCTGGCGGGCTGGCACGACGTGGGCGTCGGCTCGGACGCTGTGGCCCCGCCCTACCTCGCTGTGCTCGCCGCGCTCTCCACCCTTGCCCTGGGCAAGCCGTGGCTGGCGGTTGTCGGCATCCTCCTCGGCTGTGTGCCCCTCGCAGGCTTCACCGCCTACCGGCTCGCCCGCCGGGTCGTGCGCTACCGCCCCGCCCAGTTGTGGATGGCCGCCTCGTACGCGCTGCTGCCCGTGGCCACGGGAGCGATTGCGCAAGGACGGGTCGGAACCGCTCTCGTCCACGCGCTCTTCCCCGTCCTCGGACTGCTGGTCACCAGGGTGCTCACCCTCAACCCGCGCCGCTCCCGCCGCGCCGCGTGGGCGCTGGGCCTGCTCCTGGCCCTGCTGATGGCGTTCGTGCCCCTGGTGTGGGTGCTGGCCCTGGTCACCGGGGTGCTCATCGCCATCGCGTTCGGGCACCTCGGCCGCCGCTTGCAGGTCAGCCTGGCCATCAGCCTGGTCACCCCGCTGGTGCTGCTGCTGCCGTGGACCGTGGAACTCTTCCGCCGCCCGTGGCTGTGGCTGCTGGAAGCGGGGATCAACCGCTCCGACATCGTCAACCCTCAGCTCCCCGCCGAAGCCCTGCTCCTCCTCTCCCCGGGCGGGCCGGGCGCCCCGCCGCTCTGGGTCACCGGGGGCTTCGTCGCGGCAGCGCTGTGCGCCCTGCTGCTGCGCCGCAACCGGATGCTGGTGGCCGCCGGCTGGTGTGTTGCCCTCTTCGGCATCCTCATCGCCATCGTGGTCAGCAGGCTTCCGCTGTCGCTCTCCGCTACCACGGACTCCACGGCCTGGCCAGGTGTGGCTCTGGCGTTCGCCTCCACCGCGATGCTGCTGTCCGCGGCCACTGCCTCCCAGTCCTTCAGCGACCTGTGGCGGCTGGGCTGGCACCGCCGGCTGTTCGCGGCTACCGCGGCCCTGCTGGCGTTGACCACCCCGCTCTCGGCGGCGGGGCTGTGGATGTGGCGTGGCGTGGAAGGACCGCTCACCGGCGATGCTCCCCCCGCGCTCCCGCCCTTCCTGGAGTCGGTGAGCGCCGACGGCACCCAGCCGCGCACCCTCGTCATCTCCCCGCGGGACGACGGGGTCGTCAGCTACACCGTGCTGCGCGGCCAGCCGCCCCGGCTCGGGGAGCCGCAGATCCCGCCGGACCCTGCCGTGGACGGACGGCTTGGGGAAGTTGTGGCCGCCATGGCGGCCGGCCGCGGCGGCGACGACGCCGCAGCCCTCGCCGAGTTCGGTATCCGCTACCTTGTCGTCCCCGCGCCCGCGGTAGGCGACGCCGTGGACCGCACCCTGGTGGACGCGATCGACGCCCTGCCCGGCGTGGAACGCCTCCAACTCACAGAAGAATTCGCCCTGTGGCGGCTGCTCGCGGAAACGGGACGGCTCCGCATCGTCGGACCGGAAGACGACGCCGAACCGATCGTGCTCCAGTCCGGCCCGCTCGACGCCCAGGTCACGATTCCCCCCGGCCCGGAAGGCCGCCGTCTGCTGCTGGCAGAACCTGCCCGAGACGACTGGCAGGCGACCCTGGACGGCCGGGTGCTCGCCGGGGCGGCCACCGAATGGGGGATGCAAGAGTTCTCCCTGCCCCCCGAAGGCGGCACGCTGGTCCTCACCTACACCGGCACAGCCCGGCAGGTGTGGCTCGTGATCCAAGCCATCCTGCTCATTGTGGTGGGAGCGCTGGCGCTGCCCGGCGCCAAAACCGAGGAAGACCTGCGTGAGCAGGCAGCCCAACCGGCGCTGCGGCCCCGCCGGCCCCGGGGACTGCGCCGCACCACGGAGGGAACCCGCCGGGCGGGCCGCGGCCGCCGCGGCCGACGGCACAGCCGCCAGCGAGGAGAGGGGGCCCAGTGAAACTGCTGGTCGAGAACCGCTTCGCGCTACTGTTCCTCGTGGTCGTTGCGCTGTCCGCACTGTTCGGGGTAGCGCACCTGACCGCTGCCGCGCTGCCGTCCTCCACCGCGGACGCCGAGCCCGTGCTGGCCCCGGTCGAGTCCACCACGCGGCTGTGCCCCACCCCTCAAGGCGAGGAGATCCGCGCACTGGTCGCCGGGTACGCGCCTGGCACCCAGGACACCGACGACGGCGTCCTGGAGACCGCCCCCAACACCGCCGACGCCAGCCCGGCCCGCCCTGCCACCGAGGTGGGAGAGCCGTGGCAGCACGAACCGGAGGAAACCGAAAGCGGCACCGTGGTCCGGGCGGAGCGCGGATTCGCTGCCGGAGCCGAGATCACCCACCTCACCGCCGGGGAGAGCGGAACCACGGAGGCGCGCTGCGCGGAACCGTCCTCCAGCACCTGGTTCGCCGCCCCCGGCGGTACAGAACTCAAAGACCTGCGGCTCCACTTGGCCAACATCGACGAGACCGCGGCCACCGTCAACGTGGACCTCTACGCGCCTGACGGCCCCACCTTCTCCCTGGAGACTCGGGGGATCACGGTCGACCCCTACACGGAGGTGGAACTGTCGGTGCTGCCTCTCGTCGAGCACGCTGAAGCGGTCGCAGTCCACGTCCGCACCAACGCGGGCCGGGTCGCGGCCGCACTGTACGCGCAACGCTCCGGAAGGGACGCCGACTGGGTTCCCGCCACTGCCGCGCCCGCCACCAGCCATGTGATCCCTGGCATCCCCGGCGGGGACGGCAACCGGCGGCTGATCCTCGCCGCAGTCTCCGACGAGCCCACCACGGTACAGCTCCGCCTGCTCACCCCGGACGGCGAAGTGGACGCGGAAACACTGACCGACGTGGAAGTGGCCCCGGCCGCCACCACCCGGGTGAGCTTGGAAGGCCCCATGGAACGCCGGGACGCCACCCTGGTCGTCATCGCGGACCACCCCGTCGTGGTCGGCGTGGCCATCCGCCACCCTGACGAGGGCGCCGCCTACACCGCGGCCACCGAGCCGCTCACTCCGGGGCCTGATGCCCGCGCGGTCGCCCCGCCCCCGTTCGACGACGCCGAGCACGCACTGCTCCTGGGAGCACCGGAAAAAGCCGCCACTGTCACCCTGACCCCAGTCGAGGCCCGCGGGGAGCAAGGCGAGCCGCTCCGCGTCACCGTGGAAGCCGGCAGCACCCTCGCCCCGGACCTCGACCCGGCGGACGGGGCCGTCGCCTGGCTCGTCGAAGTCGTGGAAGGCGGGCCTGTGCACGCGGCGCGCATGGTGACCGTGGACGGCACCAGCAGCGTGCTGCCGCTGCTGCCTGCCCCTGTCCAGGTGCCGCTGCCCCCGGTCGTCAACAGCATGACCGGCATCGTGCCCTGACGGGTGCGCTACGCACAGTGGGGGTGGCCGTAGCCCACGGCCACCCCCACGATCCAGGTCTGACTCAGGCCTCTGGGTCGACTGTCTCCGGTTCAAGTCCGAGGAGATTGGCGACCTCCTCAACCACCGTGTCGTAGACGAACAGGGCCATCTCTTCGGGGTCTTTGGTGCGGATTTCTACCGGGCGGCGGTAGACGATGATGCGAGCCCGACCGGACTTCGACGTCTCCAGTCGGGAAAAAGGGATGCCGTCCTCAGCGGTCACCCCGCGCGGCACTTGAGGGACGTCTTCGACGAGGAATTCCACGTGGGCGAGTTCCCGGGCCCACACCCGCTCCAAGCGTTCGACCGCGTCAAGAACGAGATCGTCGAACACCTGCGCCCTGCTGCGCGTGAGGGGAACTCCTGGAGGCGTCAGTGGGCCGCGAATGCCTCGGCCCCGGCGGTCCCGGCGTCGTATACGTCCGGCCTGCGATTGGTTAAGGTGCAAGTGTCGCACACTTTCGAGCCTAAGACATGACAGCCCCGCAACGCAGCCTTGGGGAGGCCGGAAGGTGTCCGATTTCGCTCCGACAGAGGGGACACCCTACGGCGAAGGTGGCAGAGTGGTCAGGAAAGGGATACCGTCTGTCTACGTGAGCGTTAGCAGACGCTGTTCGCGCACCGCGTGCAGGCAGCCAGCAGTCTTCACGCTCACCTATGTCTACGCAGACTCCACTGCGGTGCTCGGCCCGCTCGCTGCATACGTCGAACCGCACTGCTACGACCTGTGTGCGATGCATGCCGACCGGCTGACCGCGCCACTCGGGTGGGAGATCGTCCGGCTGCCCGCTGACACCGCGACCGGAGGACCGGGGAGCGACGATCTGGAAGCGCTCGCCAACGCGGTGCGCGAAGCGGGACGACAGCCTGTCAAAAAACCGCGGCCCGAGCCCACCGGGCAGGGGATCGAGACCATCCGCCGCGGGCACCTTCGCGTGCTCCGCTCCGAACCGGTCCGCCCCGACGACCAGCCCGACCGCCCTCCGCGCCGACCCCCCTACGACGTGTGAGGCCCCCGAGGAGGGCGGTCCGCACGACACGAGGCCGGGCACGGATCGCGCCGTGGGACGGCCGTCACAGTACCGTTCGGTCACCTAACGCGAAACCGGCGTCTTGTACGTTGGACCCTGCGGGCCGCAGCGGCCCGTGCCACTGACCATCGGCCGCTTATCGACACCTCCGGAGCTACTGTGGGTGACCTCGGTCAGATTTTTAAGGCATACGACATCCGGGGCGTCTTCCCCGACACGCTCGACGCGGATATCGCGCGGGCAGTGGGGGCGGCGTTTGCGCGCATCGTCGACGGCGACACGATCGTCGTCGCCCACGACATGCGCCCCTCATCCCCCGAGCTGGCCGCCGCGTTCACCGAGGGCGCTAACGCCCAAGGGCGCGACGTGATCATGGCGGGCCTCGGATCGACCGACCTGCTCTACTTCGCTTCGGGCAAGTTCAACATCCCCGGAGCCATGTTCACCGCCAGCCACAACCCTGCCCAGTACAACGGGATCAAAATGTGCCGGGCCGGGGCAGCGCCCATCGGCGTGGAGACCGGGCTGGCGGAGATCCGGGAACTCGTCGAACAAGGCGTCCCCGCCTACGACGGCCCTCGCGGAACCGTCACCGAGCGGGACCTGCTCGCCGACTACGCCGCGCACCTGCGCAAGCTCGTGGACCTTTCCGGGATTCGCACACTCAAAGTCGTGGTGGACGCGGGCAACGGAATGGGCGGACACACGGTGCCCGCGGTCCTCGGCGACCAGCTCCTGGACGCCCTCCCCTTGGAGATCATCCCCCTCTACTTCGAGCTGGACGGCACCTTCCCCAACCACCCGGCCGACCCGATGAACCCCGCCAATATCGTCGACCTCCAGGCGAAAGTCCGCGAGACCGGGGCCGACATCGGCTTGGCCTTCGACGGGGACGCCGACCGCTGCTTCGTCGTGGACGAGCGCGGCGAGCCGGTGCCGCCCTCGGCGATCACCGCGCTGGTCGCGGTCCAAGAACTCGCTCAAGAACCGGGCGCGACCATCATCCACAACCTCATCACCTCCCGGGCGGTTCCCGAGATCGTGGCCGAGCACGGCGGGGTCCCGGTGCGTACCCGGGTCGGCCACTCCTTCATCAAGGCCGCCATGGCCCAGACCGGAGCGATCTTCGGCGGCGAGCACTCGGCCCACTACTACTTCCGGGACTTCTGGAAGGCCGACACCGGCATGCTCGCCGCGATGCACGTGCTGCGGGTGCTGGGCACGGACCACCGGCCGCTGTCGGAGATCACCGCCGAATACACCCGGTACGTGGCCTCGGGAGAGATCAACTCCCGGGTCGCCGACCAGGCGGGACGCATGGCAGCGGTGGAGGAGGCATTCACCGGGCGCGCGGATGTGGAGAGCGTGGACCACCTTGACGGTCTCACCGTGAACCTCACCGGGAAACGCTGGTTCAACCTGCGGGCGTCCAACACCGAGCCGCTGCTGCGGCTCAACGTGGAGGCCCCTGACACCGAGTCCATGGCGGAGCTGCGCGACGAGGTCCTGGCGATCATCCGGGCCTGACCGCTGCACCTGGCGCATCCGACAACAGGAGGAAGGCTCCTATGAGCACCAAGATCGACGAATGGCTGCTGGAAATCCTGGTCTGCCCGCAGAGCAAAGCTCCGCTGCGGCTGGACGAGGAAGCCGGTGAGCTCGTCTGCGACGAGAGCGGTCTCGCCTACCCCATTCGCGACGGGATTCCCGTCCTGCTCGTCGACGAGGCCCGCAAGATCGAATAGCACTGGCGTAGGGCATGCCCCGGTCCGGAGCACCGTGCTCCGGACCGGGAGGCTCGTCGAGAGGGGAAACGGGCATGGCATTCGTGTTCGAAGAGCACCGGCTCGACGACGTGGGCACCGACCCGTCGCTCGATCCGGAAGGCCTGCTGCGGCAGACCGCTACGGCTGCCGCCCAGGTCCGCCAGGCTCGCACTGTCGCAGCGCATTCCGGGCTCAGCCTGCTCGCTGACGACGGCCGACCGCGGTCCGTGGTCGTCGCGGGCACCGACGTCGCCGCGTTCGCCGGAGCGGTCCTCGAAACCCTGGTCGGGGTCAGAAGCCCCGTGCCGATCGTCACTGTGACCGGATGCCGACTGCCTGGCTGGGTGGGAGTGCCCGACCTCGTCATCGCCGTGTCGACCGGCAGCAACCAGGAGGCGGACACCACCCTGCGGCTCGCCGCAGAAGCGGTACGGCGCGGCAGCCGGTTCGTGGCGGTAGGACCGCGGAGCGGGCCCTTGCGGGAGCTCGCCGAGCGGGCCCGTGCCCCTTTCGTTGCCCTGCCCATGGTCGGAGAGCCGCGGACCCTCCTGTGGTCCCTCACCGTCCCCCTGTTCGCCGCGGTGGAGCAGGCCGGGATCCGGGCGTTCACCGACGCTGAGCTCGACGCCGCCGCCCAGCGTCTGGAGGAGGTCGCCCACCAGTGCCGTCCCACGGTCGGTATCGAAGACAACCCGGCCAAGGAACTCGCTCTGGCGTTCGCGGACACTCTGCCCGTGCTGTGGGGCGCGACCCCTCTCACCGCGCTCGCGGCCCGCTGGGCAGCCGTCCAGTTCGCGGCCAACGCCCGCTACCCGGTGCTGCTCCCCAGCCCTCCCGAAGCCGCCTGGGCGCAGCCCGCGGTCCTCACCGGGCCGTTGCAAGCGTCGCGCGGCCTGTTCGACGATCCGGCAGACGCCCCGGGAATCCGGATGCGGCTCCTGCTTTTCCGCGACGACGAAGCCCTGCCGGAGGAAGCCGCGGACCTCGCACGGGCCGAACACACGGCAGAAACAGCAGAAGTGCTGGTGAGCGAGGTTGCCGCGCAGGGCAGGAGCCCGGTGGAGCGGTTGGCCGGTTTGATCGCTCTCATCGATTACGCCACTCTGTATCTCGCAGTGGCTTATGCCGTGGAACCCCTAACACATACTCTGGTCGTGCGCTGACGACGTCCACGACCGTTCTGGAGGAGATCGATGCCCGGTCCCGAATCGCTGCAGCCGAACGACCCCACCACGTTCGGTCAATACAGCGTGATTGGACGTCTAGGGCGCGGGGGCCAGGGAATCGTCTACCTTGCTCGCGACTCCGAAGGCCAGAAATACGCGATCAAGGTGCTGAACGAGCAGTGGTCGCAGGACACCGAACTGCGTAAACGGTTCGAAAAGGAGGTTCGTGCTGCACAGAAAGTGGCCTCCTTCTGCACCGCTGCGATCCATGAGGCCAACCTCGACGCTGACCCGCCCTACGTGGTCAGCGAATACGTGGAAGGGCCGGACCTGCAAGAAGCGGTGTCCAAGGAGGGGCCGCGCAAGGGGGCAGCCCTCCAACGCCTGGCCGTGTCCACCGCGACCGCGCTGGTCGCCATCCACCAGGCGGGGATCGTGCACCGCGACTTCAAACCCGGCAACGTGCTGCTGGGCCCCGACGGTCCGCGGGTGATCGACTTCGGTATCGCCCGGGTCACGGACAGCACCGCGACGATGACCAACTCCATCGTCGGCACCCCGTCCTACATGGCGCCGGAGCAGATCACGGGGAAGAACATCACCGACAAGGTGGACGTCTTCGCCTGGGGCTGTGTGATGGCGTTCGCCTCCACCGGCAACGCCCCCTTCGGCTCGGACAGTGTGCCGGCGGTCGTGCACCGGGTGGTCAGCGCACCCCCGGACATCAGCGAAGTGCCGGAGCCGTTGCGGGAGATCGTCGCCGACTGTTTGAACAAGGACCCGGACAAGCGGCCCACCGCTAAGCAGTTGCTGATGCGCCTGCTCGGCCACAACGTGGAGGACGAGACGAAAGTCTCCACCTCGCAGGCAGTGGAGGAGGGGGAGAAGCGCGCGATCAGCCCGACCCCCTTCGTCTCGCCCTACCCGAATCAGCAGGTCAGCGAGAGCGGTCCGCAGACCCCGTTCCCCCCTCAGCCGCCCCCCGCCCCGCCCACCCCGCCGCACACCGGGCCGCAGTCGGGCTACCGGTACCCCCAACCGGGCCCGCCGGTACCCAACCCCAACTCGGGGGGACGGGCGCATCCGAACGTGACGACGCACAGTTCGATGCCTTCGCTCCCGCCCCACCCCCCGATCACGACGCCGCGGCCGAACTATCCCACGCTGCCGCAGACCACGAGCCAGCAGGCAGACGACCCGGTGCTCTCGCAGGGGTGGGTGCTTCCCGCCGTCATCGTCACCATCATCGTGCTGCTGCTGATCCTGCTGCTGATGGCGGTGGCGGAGAGCTGACCCCGCCGCAGCCGGCGGATCGGCTGCGGCGGTCAGGCCATCACCGAAGTCAAACGGTCGACGGCGCGGGAGATCGCCTCGTCGGTCAGCGCCGCCACTTCCGGCCAGCGCTCATCGGCGCTGTCCGAAGAGAGCAACGTCACACAGTCGGTGGGGGCCAGGTCGAGCGCGTCCTCGATGCCGCGAGGGGAGTCCACCAGGGCGTCAGCGGTCACCGCGAGCACCCCGGTCGCGGGAGCGCCAACCCCCTGCACGGTGAGCAGGAGCCGCAGGGTGCTGTTCGTACAGGTGGCTTCCAGACAGACCCACCAGGACGGGTGGGTGCGGGCAAGGAGCGCCCGGTCTGCGGCCAGCTCCACCCGGTTCCGATGCTCGCCCAGTTCGGTGGAGTCGCCTGAGGTCACCCGCGCGCTACTGGCCGGATCGAGCTGGCGCAGCACCATGGAGAGCGCGGGGGCACGCTGCCGCAGGTACTCCAAAAGCCGCCGGTAGACGGTGCGGGCCAGGGCCTGCCCGTACTCGGCGGGATCGTCCCGCTCCGGCACGGTCCAGCTCAGCTCCCCGCGCAGCACAGCGATCTGCAGTTCCGCGAAGAGCGCGATGAGGGGGAGGTGCCGGTCCGGGGATGAGGCAGCGGGCGGCCAGGGAAGCTGCATCGCGACCGCCCGATGGTCGGCGATGAGCGGCGGATGGTTGGCGCGCATGAGCGCTACGGAGGCGACGGCCCACGCCAGCGGGTCAGTGCCCCGCGGAAACCGCTCCTCGGCGCCAAGCTCGCGCTGCGCCTCTTCGGCAGCCAGGTAACCCAGTGCCGCGCGGACCACCGGATGGGTTGGGGTTGCGGCAAGATCAGCCAGGACTGCGGCGAGGCGTTCTCCCAGGCCGGGCGTGGACTGCCCGGTAAGAGAGCGGGCAGCCTCGTCGAGGTAGGCGCTGGACAGGCGTTCCCCGGTGCGGCTGGCTTCCGCGAGCGAGATGAGGGTGTGTTCCTCCGCGGCGAGCTGCTCCCGCAGGGCGGCATCAAGCGTGTTGTCGCTGTCGAAGCCGTCCACGACGAGCCGTTCCGCGGTCTGCTCGGAGACCGGAAGAGTCCCTCGCAGCCGGTGCAGTGCCAGGATGTGTCTGCGAAACAGGCGGGCCCTGTGGGCCGGCCACTGGTGGCTGGGGCGCCGCCGCTGGTTGGCGGTCCACACGTCGCGGAGTCGATCCAGTTCGACGAGTCGGCCCCGCACGTCAGGGGGCAAGCGGTCTACAGCAGGGTCAAGGTCGCGCAGCGAACTCACATGACACACCGTTACCCACAGGGAACCGGCAAAACCTCATCTATGCCAACCTATGACCTTTGAACGGGAGAAAACCTGACGTTCGTGGGCATCCCGCTGCACGACTGCGGCGGGTCCGCCGAGAATTTCTGAGATCATGACGCGGTCGCGTTGACGATGCCCGTCGACTTCCCGCACTCGTAGACTCAGAGCGCATCCTTCAGGACTGGAGTTAAGACGCATGGCTTTCGACTTCAAGGTCGCCGACCTCTCGCTGGCCGAGTTCGGTCGCAAGGAGATCCGTCTCGCCGAACACGAGATGCCCGGGCTTATGGCCACCCGGGCAGAATTCGGACCGAAAAAACCGCTTCGGGGTGCGAAGATCACGGGCTCGCTGCACATGACCGTTCAAACCGCGGTCCTGATCGAGACCCTGGTGGAGTTGGGCGCTGAAGTCCGCTGGGCGAGCTGCAACATCTTCTCCACCCAGGACCACGCCGCCGCGGCCGTGGTGGTGGGTCCGGACGGAACCCCGGACAACCCGCGCGGGGTGCCGGTGTTCGCGTGGAAGGGCGAAACGCTCGAAGAGTACTGGTGGTGCACGGAACAGGCGCTCACCTGGCCGGACGGCGAAGGCCCGAACATGATCCTCGACGACGGCGGGGACGCCACCATGCTTGTCCACAAGGGGGTGCAGTACGAGAAGGCGGGGGCGGTCCCCGACCCGGATACCGCCGACAGCGAGGAGTTCCGCATCGTCTTGGAACTGCTCCGCAGGACCTTGGCGGAAAACCCCCGCAAGTGGACAGAGATCGCCTCCCGGATCAAGGGGGTCACCGAGGAGACCACGACCGGGGTGCACCGCCTCTACGAGATGCAGCGTTCCGGCACGCTGCTGTTCCCGGCGATCAACGTCAACGACTCCGTCACGAAGAGCAAGTTCGACAACAAGTACGGCTGCCGCCACTCGCTGATCGACGGCATCAACCGGGCCACTGACGTGCTCATCGGCGGCAAGGTCGCGGTGGTGGCCGGATACGGCGACGTCGGTAAAGGCTGCGCGGAGTCGCTCCGCGGCCAGGGCGCCCGCGTCATCGTCACCGAGATCGACCCGATCTGCGCGCTCCAGGCCGCTATGGACGGCTACCAGGTGACCACGCTCGACGAGGTCGTCGAGACCGCCGACATTTTCATCACCGCGACGGGCAACCGGGACGTCATTACTGCCGAGCACATGGCCCGGATGAAGCACCAGGCCATCGTCGGCAACATCGGCCACTTCGACAACGAGATCGACATGGCGGGGCTGGCCGCGATTCCCGGCATTGAGAAGATCGAGATCAAGCCGCAGGTGCACGAGTGGCGCTTCCCGGACGGGCACTCCATCATCGTGCTGTCTGAGGGGCGCCTGCTCAACCTGGGCAATGCCACCGGGCACCCCAGCTTCGTGATGTCCACCAGCTTCACTAACCAGGTCATCGCGCAGATCGAGCTGTTCACCAAGACCGACCAGTACCCGACCGGCGTGTACGTCCTGCCCAAGCACCTCGACGAGAAGGTCGCCCGCCTGCACTTGGACGCACTCGGCGTGAAGCTGACCCGGCTCACCAAGGAACAGGCCGAGTACATCGGGGTGGACATCGACGGCCCCTACAAGTCCGACCACTACCGGTACTGAGCCGCCCCGGGCCCGGTGCCGCGGGAATCGCGTGGCGTGGCACCGGGCCGCGGTGGCCCTCCACTCTCGCCCTGCCCGGTAGGTGCGTGACGCAGCGCAGTGCCCCGAGCGTGGACAACACCGACGCGGTGGACCGCGGAACGGGAAAAGCGGGCGGGGTGGGCGATCGGCTGCCGCCCGCTTCCCAGGGTGTGCCGTGTCGTACGATCACTCTGTCACGCACTGTCGCGGCCCGCAGCGGACGATGGTCCGGACGTTGGCCTCGGAAGGACCCGGGCCGCACGTCATGCCCGAAGGCGCCGGGAACCGCCGGAAGAGTCCGCCGGCTCCGCGGCCGCCCACCGCCCAAACGCCCTGCGGGCGGCACGGGGCCGCTGCCGTAAGGGGAAGACCAGGGCAGCCGCTTTCCGTACGGCCCAGCACATGCGGACCGGCTGGCGCCTCGCATCCGGCAGGCTACGCGTAGGCGCGTCCGTGTCCCAGCGAGAAAGCAGTCACAGTTCGACCCGGGTGAGCGTGAAGGCGATCAGAAACCCGCTCGTGGTGATGAGCCCGGTGAGCAGATGGGTGCGCGCGAACGCTTCCGGGATCATCGTGTCAGCGATCATCGCCAGAATCGCCCCGGCAGCGACCGCGGTGATGACGGCGACGGTGACCGGGGACGCGGTCTCCAACAGCAGGTTTCCGGCCAGGGCAGCCACCCCGGTGAGGACCGCCACACTGCCCCACATCCCGAAGACGTAGCCTGCGCCCCGACCGGCCTCCCGCATGCCCACCGCGCTCGACAGCCCTTCCGGGATGTTGGAGAGGAAGATCGCGGCGAGCACCGCCACCCCGATGCCGCCTTCGAACAGCGACAGTCCGAGCACCACCGACTCGGGGATCCCGTCGAGAAGCGAACCGACGACGATAGCAGCGCCGCTGCCCTGCACCTGGGTTTCGGACGGCTGTCCAGGGCCGGACCGTTTACGGTGCTGGGCGCCCCGCCGGGCAAGGAGCGCGTTGACCGCCACATAGCTGACCGCCCCGGCGACGAAACCGACCACGGTCGGGAGCAGCCCGACCGACCGCTCGGCCCTGTCGACGAGTTCGAACGCCATGGCCGAGATGAGGACGCCCGCGCCAAAAGCCACGGTGCCCGCGATCACCTGCGGTGAAATCCGCAACCACCAGCCAGCGGCCGCCCCGATCAGGAGGGCGCTTCCCGCCAGCAGCCCCCAGCATCCCGCCTCCGCCCACAAAGGCATCGCTTCTCACCCCCCACCCGAAGGCCACTGCCCCCAGGCCGCGGAGGAAACATGCCTGCGGCGGAGTCCGTCTCACCCCGCAGAGGGGCCGTGGATCTGAGCGAACCGCTCCGCCTCGCGCCGCCGTCGCTCTGCCAGCACCGCGGCCAGGTACTCGGGCGGGCTGGCCTGCGGGGGCGGCGGAGGAGACACGTACTGGGAGACCGCGGTGGCGAGCTGGATCCCCAGTTCGTAGCGGGTCTGGTGATCGAACGCGAGGTAGCGGGTCAGATACTGGTAGGCCACCGCGGCGAGGTCAGCGGGGAGCCGCGACAGCTCCGCGGTGCGTGCCCAGTCCGCCATGGGCGGGGGCATGTCGATCACCGGGGTGATCCGGTGGCCGGTGCGTTCCTGGATCACGATGGTGCCGGCCAGGAAGTCACCGATCCGGCGGCCCTGGCGGTTCACCAGCGAGCTGGCCAGCCCGACCACGCCGCTCGACAGCCAGAACTCCACGATCGCGGAGAGCGCTCGGGCCAGAGACTGCCGGAACCGCACCGGCGTGCCGTCCGCACTGACGACCCGCAGGCCCAGGGCGAGCTTGCCGAGGCTGCGCCCCCGGCTGAGGGTTTCGAAAGCCACCGGGTAGCCCACGACCGTCAGCACGGTCAGGGTCAACCCGATGGCGACGGGCAGCGCCTCGTCGAGGTTCCCTTTGGTGAGCAGCGCAAGAGTCAGAAAGCTCGCGACCAGGGCGGCAAACTGGACGAGGAAGTCGATACCGAATGCGACCGCGCGGCTGGCGAACCCGGCAGGGCGCAGGTCGAGGGGAACCGCGTCCCCGGTCACCAGGGAGGTCGAGCCACCGTACCCTGCGCTGTGCGACACCGTTCTCTCCTCACGCGTCGGGGAACTGTGGCGGGCCTCCGCACGCGGGGCACGCCGTACCGTTTCCGGAACCTGGATCCAGTCTTTCAGACTGCCGGAAGCACCCCACCGATGGAAAATCCCGCCTAGCAGACAGCAAGTAGAGTCGAGATGTGGATCTTGACCTCTTCATTGCCGAGCGGCGTCCTGCCTGGGAGCGGCTGCAGACCCTGGTGCGCCGCCACCGCCGCCTCACCGGGGAGGAAATCGACGAACTCGTCGACCTGTACCAGCGGGTCGGCACCGACTTGTCGGTGCTACGCTCCACGGGACACGACCCGGCGCTCGCCGGATGGCTGTCGGGCCTGGTGGCGCGCGCCCGCGCCGTGATCACCGGAGCCCACGCGGGATCCTGGCGCGACTTCACCCGGTTCTTCACCCGCGTTTTTCCCGCCACCCTGTACCGGCTGCGCTGGTGGTGGCTGGCCGTGACCGCGGTCAACCTCGCGGTGGCTTTCGGGGTGGGAGTCTGGATCGCGACCACCCCCGAAGCCCAGACAGCGATGGGAACCCCCGAAGAGATCAGGGCCTACGTCGAGCACGACTTCGCCAACTACTACGTCGAGCATCCAGGGGCGTCGTTCGCCGCCCTGGTGTGGACCAACAATGCGTGGGTGGCCGCCCAGTCCATCATCTTCGGCGCGTTCCTCTGCCTGCCCGCCGTCTACGTGCTGCTGCTCAACTCCCTCAACCTGGGAATGGCCGGCGGTCTGATGGCCGCCCACGGCAAAACCGACATCTTCTTCGGGCTCATCCTCCCGCACGGCCTGCTGGAACTGACCGCGGTGTTCATCGCCGGCGCGGTCGGGATCCGGATCGGCTGGACTTTCCTGGCCCCGGGGCCGCGACCCCGCGTCCAGGCAGTGGGCGAGGAGACCCGCGCTGCGATGGGGGTGGCGCTGGGGCTCGTCGTCGTGCTGTTCGTCTCCGGCCTCATCGAAGGGTTCGTGACCGGCTGGGTGCACATCACCTGGCTGCGGATCGGGATCGGCGTGGCCGCGGAAGCGTGCTTCCTGCTCTACGTGTTCACTCTGGGCCGCCGCGCAGCCCAGGAAGGGGAGACCGGCGACATCGCAGACGCCCCGCAGACGGTCGCGGTCGCAGGCTGACCCACCGTGGGGCGGCCTGCCGCAGACGTGCCGCTACAACCGCCCTTGGGCTTTCAACGCGAGATACGCGTCAGCCAGCGCCGGAGCGAGCTCTTCTGCGGGAGCCTCCACCACTTCCACGCCGCGCCGCCGCAGCTCCGCGGCGATACGGCGGCGCTCCGCGAGGGTGCGCTGCGCGGCGGCAGCCCGGTACACGGCCTGCGCATTCCCCCGCTCCGCGGCCATCCGGGTGACATACGGGTCGGCCACGGACGCCACGAGCACGAGGTGGCGGGCGGTCAGCGTGGACAGCCGAGGCAGCAGGCCAGTCTCCACAACAGCAGGGGTGAGGTCGGTAAGCAGCACGACGAGCTGGCGGCCGCGGCGCGGGCCGCTCAGGATCGCGGAGACCATGCCGGCCGCGTCCAGCTCCACCAGTTCCGGCTCTAGCGGCGCCATCGCCGAGACGATCGCCGGCAGGGTGCTGCCCCGCCCCTCCGAGCGCACTCGGGCCCGCACCTGACGGTCGTAGGCGAGGAAGTCGACCCGGTCCCCGGCCTTAGCCGCGAGCGCGGTCAGCAGCAGTGCCGCATCCATGGCGTGCTCCAGCCGCGGCAGGTCGCCTACCCGTCCCGCTGACGTGCGACTGGTGTCAAGCACCAGGAGGATGCGGCGGTCGCGTTCTGGACGCCACGTGCGCACCACCACCGTTTCCCGGCGCGCGGTCGCCCGCCAGTCGATCGACCGGACGTCGTCACCGGGCACATATTCACGCAGCGAGTCGAACTCGCTGCCCTGGCCGCGGACCATGGTGCGGTGCTGGCCTTCCAGCGCCTGAAGCTGCGACAGTTTGCTGGGCAGGTGCCGCCTGCTGCGGAACGGGGGAAGCACCCGCACGGTCCACGGCGCCGTGTGCGAGGACTGGCGTGCCGCCAAGCGCAGGGGACCGTAGGAGCGCACGGTGACGTGGGCGTTGTGCTGGTCGCCGCGCCGGGTCGGCGTCAACGCGGTCCGGACGAGCCGCTGCCCTCTCGGCGGGACCACCAGGTCGTGGGTGCGCGGGGCCGCTCCGGCACTGGGCCGCCACGCGTCGCGCACGGTGGCACGCAGCGGACGCCGCCCCGGGTTGGCGACCACCAGCCACACCTCGGCCTGCTCTCCCAGCCGCACCGACGTGTCCCCGCCGTGCGTCAACCGCACGCTCCGGGAGTTCGCGGCCAGCGCGAGATCCACTAGCAGGACCGTGAGCAGGAGTCCCAGAACCACCCAAGGCACCCAGCGGCCCGCGGGGGCAGCGATGAAGGCTACCGCCACCCCGACGAACGCCAGGAACACCGCACGACCGGTGACCGCCATGAACACCCTTCCTGGTTGTGCCCGACCGATGAGCTGTCAGCGGGGGACCGGCACCGACGCCAGCACGCCGTCGAGCACCCCGTCGGTGCTCGCCCCCTCCAACTCCGCTTCGGCGCGGAGCACGACCCGGTGGCGCAGGGTCGCTTTCGCTAGGGCTTTCACATCGTCGGGGGTCACATAGTCGCGGCCGGACAGCCACGCCCACGCCCGGCTCGTGCGCAGCAGCGCGGTCGCCCCGCGCGGGGAGGCGCCGAGCAGCAGCGAGGGGGACGTCCGGGTAGCGCGGCACAGGTCCACGATGTAGCCGAGCACTTGGGGGGAGACGTGGACCTGCTGCACTGCTGCGCGGGCAGCAGCGAGCTCGGCGGCCCCCGCCACCGGACGCACCCCGGCCGCGGCCAGGTCGCTGGGGTCGAAACCGGCGGCGTGCCGGGAGAGCATCTCGACTTCCTGGTCCCGCTCCGGCAGCGGCACGATCAGCTTCAACAGGAAGCGGTCGAGCTGGGCTTCCGGCAGCGGATAGGTGCCCTCGTATTCCACCGGGTTCTGTGTGGCGGCCACCACGAACGGGTCGGGCAGCTCCATCGTCCGCCCGTCCATGCTGACCTGGCGTTCTTCCATCGCTTCCAGGAGCGCCGCCTGGGTTTTAGGCGGGGTGCGGTTGATTTCGTCGGCCAGCAGCAGGTTGGTGAAGACCGGGCCTTCGCGGAATTCGAACTTCGCGGTCCGCGCGTCGTAGACCATGGACCCGGTCACATCGCCCGGCATCAGGTCGGGGGTGAACTGGACCCGCCGGGACTCCAGCGACAGCGCGGCAGCGACCGCCCGGACCAGCAGCGTTTTGGCTACGCCCGGCACGCCCTCCAAGAGGATGTGACCGCGACACAGGAGCGCGATGACCAGTCCGGTCACAATCTCTTCCTGGCCTACGACGGCTTTGGCGACCTCGGACCGCAACGCGATCAGGGCCTGCCGTGCCGTATCGGCGGACGCCTGGGAACCCGGGTGGACGTCGCTCACGACTGCCTTACCTCTCTTTCAAGTCGGTCGAGTTCGTCGGCGAGCCGGACCAGATCCGCGTCAGAGCGGAGGAAGGGGTCGGCTCCGTCCGGTTCGCCGTACAGCAGAGCGTGCACCTGCTGAGGGGAGGAGGCGCAGCGTGCGGAGACAGCCGCCGCTACCGTGTCGGGGGCGGCATCAGGGCCGAGTCCCAGCACTGGGCGGAGCCGGTCGACCACGCCGGATCGTAGCGCGGCCGCGGCTCGGTCCCGGGCACGCCGGGACGTGTACAAGCGGGCCCGTCCTTCCGTGGTTTCTGAGGCGCGCACCACGACGGGCAGCCGTTCCGCGACCAGCGGCCCCAGCCGTCGGCCGCGCCAGAACGCCAGCAGCGCGAACGCGGCCACCAGCACAGGCAGGGACAGCACGAATCCGGGGTGGATCAGCTCGTGCAGTTCCGTGGGCTGCGCCGCAGCGGGCGCGGGGATGAGCCACACCACGTCGCGCCCGGCCAGCAGGTTGAGGAGCAGCGCCGCGTTGCCTTCCAAAGCGAGGGAGTCGTTGCGCAGCGGCTGCTGGGAGCCCAGCACGGTGATCGTGCGCCCCGCCTCTTCCACCTGCACGAGGGAATGGCCTTCCTCCCCCGGATAGCAGGCGAGGGACCCGCCGGTGTAGAGCGTCTCACCGAGTTCGGCGCTTCCCGCCATGACGGCGGCCTGCAGCGAGCAGTCCGGTTCGAGCGGTTCTGCGGGCAGGGAGGAGGCGGCCACTTCCACCCCGGGTGCGGCTGCTTCGAGCAGGTCCGGGGTCGGCTGCACCAGAAGCTGGTCGCCGGGCAGGTCTGTGAGGCGTGCGACATCGTCGGGCCGCAGTTCGTGGCTGCGCACCACGAGGAGGACCGTGTCCGGTCCCGCTGCGGCGGCCGCTGCGTCGACGCTGCGGGCCACGGTGACGTCAGCGCCCCGCTTCCGCAGGATCTGCGCGAGCGCCCGGGATCCTTGCCCGGTGACCGCCTCCGGGTCGAGGTGCCCCACGGGCCGGGTGGGGGAGCTCACCGCCACGAGCGCCGCGATCCCGACGGCGGCGAGGACGAAGGCAAGCGGTCCACGCGTCCGCCGCCACAGGTCGCGCAGGCTCGGGGAGAACGCAGTGGAGGGAGCGGTCATGACACGGACTCCGACGGTAGTGCAGGCAGGGCGCGGCGCAGGGTGTCATCCAACGCGCACACCAGGCGGTACCCTTCGGCGGTGGCTTCGCGGTCGCCGTACCAGACGTCGTTGAACAAAGCCGCGACCCGGTGCAGTTCGGTGCGCTGGTCCGGGAAGACCGCGGAGGTCTCCACCGCCCATTCGGTGGCGGTACGCCCCAGCCGCGGGGTGAGTACGGCGTGGTCTTCCAGGTCGCGGACCACCGCGCGGAGCCGTTCCCGGATCGCTTCGGCGTAGGCGCCGCGGGCCGCATGCTCGTCGGCGAGGGCCCGCTGCTCGTCTGTGCTCAGCGTGCCCGCGGAGTCGAGGACCGCGGCGCGGCGCGCAGCGCGGCCGGGGCGGAGGTACCACAGGAGCGCAGCGACGAGCAGGGCGAGGACGACGAGCAGCGCTCCCAGGGTCCACCAGCCTCCGGGCAGCGCTGTCTGGGCTGCCCCGAGCAGCTCGCCCAGCAACCGGTCCACCCAGCGGAAAAAGAGGTCCAGCAGGGACGGCCGGGCTTCGTCGTAGACGGGGTCGGACAGCTCCTCCCAGGCGAGGCGCGCCCCTTCCTCGCGGCTCACCATCACGACCTGCCCGCCGGCTGTGCCGGAACTGTGGCTGCCAGCAGCTCAGGACCGGGGGTGGCGCCGGCCCGCACTGCTTCCCGCACCCGCAAGTCCAACCCTTCACGGCGCATCCGCACGTCCAGGTAGAGCAGGGCAGTCACCCCCGCGGTAAACGGTTCGCTGACGCACCCGGTCACGAGGAGGCCGAGGAAGGACAGCAGGGCGGCGAGCACGGACGTCAGCGCCGACTCGCCGAGGGGGACTTCGACGAGTACCGCGGCCAACGAGAACGGGGTGGACAGCACGTTGGAGAGCACGCTGGAAAGCAGGAGAGCGAGGAAGAGCACTGCGGCGATCCACCAGAAGTTGCCTGTGCTCAACTGCCAGGAGCGGGCCAGCGCGCGCCCCGGCCCCACCCGTTCCACGACCGCGGCGGGCACCGCCAGCGATGTCTTCACCATGAGCCAGCCGAACAGCGCGATGAACCCGGCGAAGAACAGGAGGAAGAGCAGCAAGCCCAGCGGAGGCAGGAGCACGAGCAGCACGCTGGTGATCAGCAGCCCGAGCACCAGCACGATTGCCGCCGCTGTCACGAGTCCCAGGTAGAAGCCGACCAGTGCCCACAGGCTGCCCCAACTGCCGCGCAGCGCCGCGGCGGTTTCCCGCAGGGAGAGCCGGCGGCCGAGCACGGCTGCGGCGACCACGGTGCTGAGCAGGCCGGAGAGCAGCACACTCCCGAGGAACTGCAGCAGCGCGCCGAGGTAGACACTCACTAGTGCGGTCCCGGACAGTTCCAGGTCCTCCGGGTTGACGATTTCCGAGCTGAAGAAGTCGGCGTACGCGCCGGTGACGTCAGCGAGCCCCAGGGCAGGCAGCAGGCTGGTGAGCGCCACCACGAGGAAGCTCAGCCCGAGCACGGTCCGCGGATTGTCGCGCAGGTAGCTGAATCCGCCGTTGAGCAGCTCCCCGAGCGAGTGCGGGCGCAGCCCCACAGCGGGGGAAGGGGCAGCCGGGGCGGTGGTCGGAACGGAGAGGGGAGGGGCAGCCGGACCGGACGGGGGCGTCCACCCGTGCTGGGCAGCCGGGCCGGACGGAGGCGCGTGCTGCGGCGGAGGAGGCGCCCCCGGGGCAGCAGGCACGGTTGAGGATCCCGGAGCCGCCCACGGACCGGGCGAAGAGGTTTCCGGAGCAGGCGGGACAACGTGATGCCCCCCATCGGGACCGTGTTCTGGGGTAATGTCCTGACCGGGGGGCTGGCCGGGAGAAGACCCCCCGCCCAGGGCACGCCACTGCTGACCCTCCTCGGACATGAAACCTCCTGTAGCAACCGTGCAGGCGGGTGTGCCTCCGTGATACGGCACTCCCACGCTATGCGAGTCTCAACCTACTGCCGGAAATTCCGCGGCGAGGACCCCGACCGCGTATCGTCCGACCTGCAAACATCCGCTGGTTTTGTATGCTTTTGTTATCTGACGTCCTGACTTCCGCAAAGAACGCAGCGGCCCGCGCTGGACGGAACGGCAGACAGGCGGCAGTGTGGGCACAGTGGCCCGGAGCTCATCGCCTGCTGATGCGGGATGCTGACGGGACGTCCCACCGCAAACAACAGCCCAAGGACGGCCGGTCAAGCTGACGGGGCCCGGCTGGAAGAGTTTCGAAGTTCTGCCCCTTGCGAGTGTCCGGAAAGGAGAAGGCGGACCGGAGTCGTCCCTCAAAGTAAGTAAGGGATGTCGACCGACGCCGGAGAATTGATGAAGGGACGCGTGCTGGTCGTCGACGACGACCTCGCTCTGGCCGAAATGCTGGGCATCGTGCTCAGAGGCGAAGGCTTCGAGCCGTCGTTCGTGCACGACGGGGACAAAGCCCTGGAGGCCTTCCGCGAGACCAAACCCGACCTGGTGCTGCTGGACCTCATGCTTCCCGGTGCGGACGGCATCGATGTGTGCCGCCAGATCCGCGCCGAGTCCGGAGTGCCCATCGTGATGCTCACCGCGAAGAGCGACACGGTGGACGTGGTGCTCGGCTTGGAGTCCGGTGCCGACGACTACATCGTCAAACCGTTCAAACCCAAGGAACTGGTGGCCCGGATCCGGGCTCGGCTGCGCCGTACCGAGGAGCCCGCACCCGAGATCCTGCAGATCGGTGACATCACCATCGATGTCGCCGGACACTCGGTCCGCCGCGGCGACCAGGTCATCAACCTCACCCCCCTGGAGTTCGACCTGCTCGTGGCGCTCGCCCGCAAGCCGCGCCAGGTCTTCACCCGCGAAGTCCTCCTGGAGCAGGTGTGGGGATACCGGCACGCCGCGGACACCCGCCTGGTCAACGTGCACGTCCAACGGCTCCGCGCCAAGATCGAGAAGGACCCCGAGCACCCGGAGATCGTGGTCACGGTGCGGGGGGTCGGATACAAGGCCGGTTCTCCCTGACGGCTTTTGAGGACGGAAGCGGTGACGGACAGCGTCCAAGCCCCGAGTCCGAACGCGGCCGCCCCTGCCCTGGAAGGGGAGGCCGCGTTCACACGGTGGCAGCGGATGGGCAACGCACTGCGCGCCGGATATGTGGTGACCCAGCGGCTGGCCCGCGGTCTCGTCACCGCCGTGCACTCGCGGTGGCGGCGCTCCCTGCAGCTCCGGGTGGTCACCACCACCTTGATGGCCTCGGTCCTGGTCACCGCGATTCTGGGGTTCTTCATGGTGCAGCAGGTCCGCTCGGACCTGCTCAAGGCCAAGGAGCAGGCCGCGTTCAGCGACCACCACATGGGGCTGACCGCTGCCCTGGGCATCCTCCAGGACAGCGGACAGCAGGACCCGGAACGCCAGCTCGACGAGATCGTCGAAGAGCTCAGTGCACGCAGCGGTGCCACCGGGTTGTACGACGTGGTGATCCTGCCCTCGGTGGGCGGCATGACGGGCCGGGCGAGCGGCGGCGTCGGCGAAGCGAGCATTCCCGCACAGCTCCGCGAGGAAGTGCAGAACAGTAACGGCGACACCCAGCACGGCCGCTACACCGAGATCATCCGCGGCCCCAACCGGGAACCCGGGTTGGCCGTGGGCGCCCAGTTGTCCAGCGCCTACGAGCTGTACTACCTGTTCCCGCTCGACCACGAGCAGCAGATGCTCGACCTGGTGCAGCGGACCTTGGCGCTCGTCGCTTCCGTCATGGTCCTGCTGTTGGCCGCCATCGCCTACGTGGTGACCCGCCAAGTGGTCACGCCGGTCCGGCAGGCCGCCAGCTCCGCCGAGAAGCTGTCCTCCGGTGACCTGTCTGAGCGGATGGAAGTCCGCGGGGAGGACGACTTGGCGCGCCTGGCGGTGTCGTTCAACGACATGGCGGGCAGCCTCCAGGAGAAGATCCAGGAGCTGGAGGAGCTGTCCAAGGTCCAGCGCCAGTTCGTCTCGGACGTCTCCCACGAGCTCCGCACCCCGCTGACCACGATCCGCATGGCGGGGGACCTGCTGTTTGAAGAGCGCGACAGCTTCGACCCGACGGTGCGGCGCTCCGTGGAGCTCCTGCAAAGCCAGTTGGAGCGCTTCGAAGAACTGCTCAACGACCTGCTGGAGATCAGCCGGCACGACGCCGGCGCCGCCACGCTGGCTTTGGAACGCGCCGACATCCGCGACTCCGTGCTCCAAGCGGTCCGGGAAGCCGAACAGATCGCGGAGAAGCGCGGGATCAAGGTGATCCTGCGCCTGCCTACCGAGCCGTGCACCGCCGAGTTCGACTCCCGCCGGATCAACCGCATCCTGCGCAACCTCATCGTCAACGCCATCGAGCACAGCGAAGGCAAGGACGTCATCGTGACCGCGGCCGCAGACCGGGACGCCGTGGCGGTAGCGGTCCGCGACTTCGGGGTCGGCCTCAAGGAAGGCGAAGAGCACTTGTGCTTCGACCGGTTCTGGCGCGCCGATCCCGCTCGGGCCCGCACTACGGGGGGAACCGGGCTCGGCCTGGCGATCGCCAAGGAGGACGCGCAACTGCACGGCGGCTGGCTCCAAGCATGGGGACGGCCGGGGAAGGGCGCCCAGTTCCGGCTGTCGCTTCCCCGGGTGGCCGGCACTGAGCTGCGCGGCTCCCCGTTGCCGCTGGTCCCGCCGGAGATGGCGTTAGGGGGAAACCTTTCGGTGTTGAGCGGCCAGCAGGTCGACTTGGAGACCGGGCGAGGAACAAGCGCGGGGGAGGAAGCGTGATCGGACAGGCGAACCGGATTGCTGCCGCGGTCTCGACCGCCTGTCTCGCTGTCCTGCTTGCCGGGTGTGCCACTGTCCCCACCGGGGGGCCGACTTTCGAAGGCCGCGGGGGCGGCGCCCAGGGGCAGGTGGACACCTTCACTCGCCTGCTTCCCGCCGGACCGCAGCCCGGCTGGGGAGAGAACGCGCTGGTCCGCGGCTTCCTCAAGGACTTGGGCAGTTTCGAGGAGAACCACGAGGCGGCCCGGCTGTACATGACCGAGGAGTGCGCCGACGTCTGGCAGCCCAGCGACCGGGTGCTCGTCTACGAGGAGATGGATGCGGTCCGCTTCGACGTGGAGACGGTCGAGGAGGAGCGCGCGGCACGGGTGCGGGTCCGCACCCCGCTGTACGCCACGATCCGCCCGGACGGCCAGTACGTGCCCGCCTCACCGGGAGAAGCGATCGACGTCGTCTTCGACCTGACCAAGGTCGACGGCGAGTGGCGGATCGCGAACCTGCCCGACACCATCCTGCTGAGCCGCCAGGACGTGGACCGGGTGTACCGCCCGCTCAACCTGTACTACTTCAACCGGGACATGAGCACCCTGGTACCGGACCCGGTGTTCCTGCCGGTGAGCTCCGCGGTGAACATCACGGAGCAGCTCTCCCAGCGGCTGGTCACGATGCTGCTGGACGGGCCCACGGACTGGCTGGCGCCCGCGGTGCGCACCTCGTTCCCCGCGGGGACCACCGCCACCGTGGAGTACTCCTCGGGCAATGTCACCGTGAACCTCGACCACCGGGCCGCGGCCGCCGACCCCCGCCGGCTCTTCGGCATGGGCGCCCAACTGGTGTGGACCCTCAAACAGCTCCCCGAGATCCAGGAGTTCACGCTGCGGCTCGACGGCGAAGAGGTGGAGCTCCCCGGAGTGGAGGACGGGGTGCTGCAGGCCAGCAGCCAAGAGTGGAACTCGGTGAACCCGGCGGGAATGACCGGTTCGCCGCGCGCCTACTTCCTGCGGGACGGCCAACTGTGGTCGCTCGACGTCGACCAGCGGGAGGCTCTCGTGCCCGGGGCGGCCGGGCACGGACGCATCCTGGTGGAGGAGCACGCGGTCTCGCTGGACGAGACCCGGGTGGCGGGCATCATGCCGGACGACGACTCGGTCCGGGTCGCTCCGATCGCCGAGGACGGCGAGTATACGACCGTGCTCCAGGGAGGCGACTACACCTCGCTGTCGTGGGACGGCTACGGCAACCTGTGGGTGGTGGAGGACCTTTCCGCGGAAGTCGCCGAGGCGGAGCGGGAAGAGGATCTCGCGGACGACACCGAGCCGGGCGACACCGCGGTGGGGAGCACGGAGCGCCGGGAAACGGACCGCGGAGAGAAGCGCCAGGTGACCCGGCTGTGGCTGCTCGCCGAGGATGCGGACCCGGTCGAGGTGCACGCGCCGGAGCTCGCCGGGGTTCCCGTCACTGAGCTGCGGGTCTCCCGGGACGGCACCCGGGTGGCGGTTCTGACCGGAGGCGCCGACGGCGGCCAGGTCCTGGTGGGCCGCGTGGTCCACGGCGAATCGACGGTGAGCCTGCAAGCCTTCCTGCCCCTGGCCCGGGACTTGGTGACCGTCACCGACCTGTCGTGGCGCGGTGCCGACCAGCTGGCGGTCCTGGGGCAGAAGGAGCGCGGCGCGATCCAGGCCTACCTGGTGTCGCTCAACGGCAGCGGGGAGTCCACCAGCGCGGGCGCGGTGACCGGATCGGACATGAAGACCATTACCGCGGCCCCGGGAATGCCCCTGCTGTCAGGGACTGAAGAGGACACGATCTCCTCGTCCAGCGACCGCCTCATGTGGCGGCGGGCAGTGGAGGGCACCAAACCCGTCTACCCAGGCTAAGCGGCGGCCTTATCCACAGCCTGGCGGTGCGGGGTGCTGCATCCCGCCGCGGAGGCGCACCGTGGAGGCATGGTCCTGTGCTCTGTGCTGACGGAATGGGTGTCGGCGCTCGCCGACCTGGTGCTGGAGCAGCACTGCGCCGGATGCGGCGGGCTGGACGGGCCGCTGTGCGCGGCGTGCCGGGAAGTGGTCGACCGGGGCCCGTGGCGCTGCCCGGCCCGGTTCGGCTGCCCACCGGTCTGGGCGGCGGGGGCGTATACGGGGCGCGGTCGCGCGGTCCTGCTGGCGTTCAAGAACGGCGGGTACCGGGCATTGGCGGAACCTTTGTCCCGGGGCCTGGCTGCCGCGGTGCGGGCGGCAGCGCCGACCGCCGAGCGGATCAGTCTGGTTCCCGTGCCGGGGCGGCGCTCCGCGGTGCGGAAGCGCGGCTACGACCCGGTGCGGACGGTGGGCGCGGCCGCAGCAGTGCGGTTGCGCGCCCAGGGGGTGGCGGCGCGGGTGGTCTGCCCGCTGCGGTACAGCCGCCCGACCCGGGACCAGGTGGGGCTGGGCGCGGCCGCACGGTGGGCGAACCTGTCCGGGGCTATGCGGGCCCGGTGGCCCGGCAAGAGTCCCGCGGTGGGGGACGCGGTCGTGGTGGTCGACGACGTGCTCACCACGGGGGCCACGCTGGCGGAGGCGGCTCGCGCGCTCACTGCGGCGGGGATCCGGGTTGCGGGCGCGGCCGTAGTGGCGGAACGCCTCTGCCGCGTCGTGACGGACCCGTCGCAAACAGCGACAGCTGGTCCGGCCCGTTCGCCTCCCGGTGGTGCACCGCACGCGATGTGTCGGGAGATTCAGAAAAGTCGTTGGAAGACGGTACCTGACAACCGGGCGATCTCGGGTTAGCGTTCCATTATGGCACCCGTCCGGGTCCGTGGTTGCGTCGACCGTGGCGTGCCCTCAATGGGGACGCCGGGTCGGCAAGCCGATGCCAGCCGCAGGCGAAACGGCCCACGTAAGGCGACTTTTCGTCGACTGATCACGGTGCGGCTTAGAGGTAAGTCCTGCCTCTTGGGAGGGCCCGATGCCCTCCGGACAAGGGAGAAGGGTAGTAGTGGCGCACAAGCGCCGCGAGCCCCTCAGCAGGCGGATGTGGGGACGAAGACCAGGTCGGCCGGGCGGGTGACACTTTCTGTCCACACGGGGCGCGCCGTCACGGGCGCCCCCTTGTGTTTGTGGGGGCGGTAAGGCCGCTGCAGCGCCTGCCGCGCCCGTCCATCCGTCCACGTGCGGTTCCCGGATCACCTAACGCGGTCCCCGGCCTGCGGCCTGCCCCGCGCTTCTGCAGTTTCTCTCTGCGCGTACAGGACCAACGACCGGTGATGATCGTGGGGTCTGCTGGGTATACGCCCAAGTAGAAAGGCCTGTGGCTGCTGAGGCTGGAGAGGAGGAAGACACCGGTCAACCCCACGCGAACAGCGAACGGGGCGCACACCGCATAGCTGGTCGCCCCTGGAGGCGACCACGCGACGAAGGGGGTCTTGTGGACATCATCGTCAAAGGTCGACGCACCGGAGTCAGCGACAAGTTCCGGCGGCACGTCGAGCACAAGCTGGCCAAGCTCCGCAAGTGGGAACGCAAGGACATGATGAGCGTCGACGTGGAGGTGTCCAAGGAGCGCAACCCGAGGCTCGCCAACCACCGCGAGAGGGTGGAGCTGACCATCCGCTCCTCCGGCCCGGTGGTCCGAGGCGAGGCCGCCGCAGATGACCGCTACACCGCTTTGGACCTCGCCCTGGACCGGGTCGAGGCCCGGCTGCGGAAGCTCGCTGACCGCCGCAAGGTGCACAAGGGAAGCCGAGGGCTCGTCTCCGTGGCCGCCGCGACCGCGCAGCTTCCTGTCGACGGCCTTCCGGCCGACTCAGCCATCCCGCCGCAGGTGGTCGAGGACCGCGAGGAGAACCAGGCAGAGGAGTTCGACGGCAGCGCTGTCGACAGCGCTTTCGCCGACGAATTCGTGGAGTTGGACACCGAGGGCGGCGGTTCCCTGGTGGTCCGGGAGAAGTTCCACTACGCCAAACCCATGACCATCGACCAAGCCCTTCTGGAGATGGAGCTGGTGGGCCACGACTTCTACCTGTTCCGCGACAAGGAGCAGGGGCTGCCCAGCGTGGTCTACCGGCGCAAGGGGTTCAACTATGGCGTGCTGCGCCTCATGGAATAAAGTTTCCTACATCTGAATAGCGTCCGGTGTGTCGTGCCGAAGCCCCGGTTTCGGCACGACACACCGTGGGGTACGGCGCTCCAACGGGATCCCGAGAGTCCCTGGGCCCGTGACCGAGCACAGCCACGTCTGTCGTGGGTCGACGGTGCAGCGCTCGTTCGCAGAGCGCCCCACACCCGTGTGACGCCACCGCGCGGGAGGAAGGAACACAGACAGTGAGCGGGGCTCCCCCCACCCGAGTGGAATCCATCAAGGTACTCGTCGTTGATGACCACGAGTTCTTCCGGAGAGGACTGGTCTCCGTCCTGGCTGAGGAGCCTGACATCGAGGTGGTGGGAGAGGCCGGGGACGGGGAGGAAGCGGTTGCCCGGGCCAAGGAACTCCGCCCCGATGTCGTCCTGCTGGATGTGCGGATGCCGAAACGCAGCGGGATCGCTGCGTGCGCGGGGATCAAGGAAGCTGTCCCCGACGCCAAGATCGTGATGCTCACGATGAGCGACGAAGAGGAGGACCTCTTCGAGGCGATCAAGGCCGGTGCGACCGGCTACCTCCTCAAAGAGATCTCGGTGGTGGAGCTTCCCGAGGCGGTGCGTGCGGTCTGCAAAGGTCAGTCTTTCATCAACCCCTCGATGGCCACTAAGCTCATCAACGAATTCGCGGCGCTGGCCCGGAAAGGAAAAGACCGACGGAGCCAGCCCACGAAACCCCCCCGGCTGACCGAGAGGGAAACCGAGGTGCTGCGACTGGTCGCGCGCGGGCTGAACAACCGTGACATCGCCGACCGGCTCTACATTTCGGACAACACGGTCAAAAACCACGTCCGCAACATCCTGGAGAAGCTCCAGTTGCATTCGAGGACCGAGGCCGCTGTCTACGCGATCCGGGAAAAATTCCTGGACGCTGACGACACCGACGACGGACCCATCGGCCAGCGTGGCAGATAGTCACGCTCCGTGCCCTCCGCTTCGCGGTACGCAGATGTTCCTGGGGAGGGCATAGGCTCTCCTACGATGGGAGCTACGGGGAATGGATGCATCCCGTCTCCGGATGCGGGCCACGATCGCGAGGAGCGCATTAGAAGTGCCAGGCATACTCGACAGGGTCCTGCGCATAGGCGAAGGCAAAATCCTGCGCAAGCTGAATAAGCTCAAGGACCAGATCAACTCCATCGAGGATGATTTCGTCGACCTCAGCGACGCTGAATTGCGCGCGCTCACCGACGAATACAAGCAGCGGCTTAAGGACGGTGAGGAGCTAGACGACCTGCTGCCCGAGGCTTTCGCCACCGTGCGCGAGGCGGCGAAGCGGACCTTGGGGCAGCGGCACTTCGACGTGCAGCTCATGGGCGGCGCCGCGCTGCATTTCGGCAATATCGCTGAGATGAAAACCGGTGAGGGTAAGACGCTTACCGCGACACTCCCCGTTTACCTCAACGCGCTCACCGGTAAGGGCGTCCACGTGGTCACCGTCAACGACTACCTGGCCCGCCGCGACGCCGAGACCATGGGCCGCATCTACCGGTTCCTGGGCATGGAGGTTGGTGTCATCTCCCCGGAGATGTCCCCGGCAGCGCGCCGCAAGGCCTACCAGGCGGACATCACCTACGGCACCAACAACGAGTTCGGCTTCGACTACCTGCGCGACAACATGGCGCGGTCGCTCGACAACTGCGTGCAGCGCGGCCACCACTACGCCATCGTCGACGAGGTCGACTCCATTCTGATTGATGAGGCTCGCACCCCGCTGATCATCAGTGGTCCCGCAGAGCAGAACTCGCGCTGGTACGTCGAGTTCGCCAAGATCGCCCCGCGGCTGCGCCGCGACGTCGACTACGAGGTCGACGAGAAGAAGCGCACCGTCGGCATCACCGAGGCCGGGGTGGCCAAGGTCGAGGACTGGCTGGGGATCGACAACCTCTACGAGTCGGTCAACACTCCGCTGATCAGCTTCCTCCACAACGCCATCAAGGCCAAGGAGCTCTACCGCAGGGACCGGGACTACATCGTCAAGGACGGCGAGGTGCTCATCGTCGATGAGTTCACCGGCCGTATCCTGCGGGGCCGCCGCTACAACGAGGGCATGCACCAGGCCATTGAGGCCAAAGAGAAAGTCAAGATCAAGGAAGAGAACCAGACTCTCGCCAAGATCACCCTGCAGAACTACTTCCGGCTCTACGAGAAGCTGGCCGGCATGACCGGTACGGCGGTCACGGAGGCGGCAGAGTTCCAGCAGACCTACAACCTGGGTGTCGTGCCCATCCCCACCAACAAGCCCATGATCCGCGAGGATCTGCGGGACTTGGTCTACAAGACCGAGGAGGCCAAGTTCCAGGCGATTGTCGAAGACATCGCCGAGTGCCACGAGCGGGGCCAGCCGGTGCTGGTGGGTACGACTAGCGTGGAGAAGTCCGAGCTGCTGAGCAAGATGCTCAAGCGGCGCGGGATCCCGCACGAGGTCCTCAACGCCAAGAACCACGCCCGGGAGGCGGCCATCGTGGCCCGGGCCGGCAAGCTCGGCGCGGTTACCGTGGCCACCAACATGGCCGGTCGCGGTACCGACATCATGCTCGGCGGCAACCCGGATTTCATTGCAGCCGAAGAGCTGCAGGAACGTGGCCTCTCCCCCCTCGAGACCCCCGAAGAGTACGAGAAGGCCTGGCCGGAGGCGCTGGAGCGGGCCAAGAAGGAAGTCGAAGCCGAGCACCAGAAGGTGGTTGAGCTCGGCGGCCTGTACGTGCTGGGCACCGAACGCCACGAGTCCCGGCGGATCGACAACCAGTTGCGCGGTCGTGCCGGACGCCAGGGCGACCCCGGCAAGTCCCGCTTCTACCTGTCGCTCGGCGACGACCTGATGCGGCTGTTCAACGGCGAGCGGGTTCAGATGATCATGAACCGGCTGAACCTGCCTGACGACCAGCCGATCGAGCACAAGATGGTCACCAAGGCCATCCAGAGTGCGCAGGGCCAGCTCGAGCAGCAGAACTTCGAGATCCGCAAGAACGTCCTCAAGTACGACGAGGTCCTCAACCGGCAGCGCCAGGTGATCTACGCCGAGCGCCGCAAGGTGCTGGAAGGTGCTGACCTCCGCGAGCAGGTCCGGAGCATGATCGACGACGTGCTCGACTCCTACGTCCGCTCGGCGACCGCCGAAGGCGACCCGGAGGACTGGGACCTCGAACACCTGTGGACGGCCTTCAGCCAGATCTTCCCGGTGAGCTTCACCGCCGACCAGCTCATCGAGGAGAACGGCGGGGACATCAGCGTGCTGACCCCGGACATCATCAGCCAGCGGGTCCGGGAGGACGCCCACGAGGTCTACGACCGCCGCGAGGCCGAGATCGGCGAGGAGACCATGCGCGAGGTGGAGCGCCAGGTCATCCTCCAGGTCATGGACCGCAAGTGGCGGGAGCACCTCTACGAGATGGACTACCTCCAAGAGGGCATCGGCCTGCGTGCCATGGCGCAGCGCAACCCGCTGATCGAATACCAGCGGGAAGGCTACGACATGTTCCAGGAGATGCTCGAAGGCATCAAGGAGGAGTCGATCCGCTTCCTGTTCAACGTCGAGGTCCGGGTGAACCAGCCGCAGGAGTCCCAGATCACTGCGGCTTCCGCGGCGGCCACGGCCTCCGCGATTCCCCTGGTGGCGCCTGAGGCCGAGAAGACGGAGGACAAGGCGGAGGACGCCCAGGAAGCGGAGGAGTCCGCTGCGTCCGCCGAGGCTGCGGAGTCCGCGAAGGACACCGCGCAGGACAAGGACGCCGAGTCCGTAGCGAAGAAGGCGCAGGCCGTGGTCCCCGCGCTGGGCAAGGAGGAGAAGCAGCCCGAGAAGCTGCAGTACTCCGGTCCCAGTGAGGGCGGCGGTGTCGAGAAGCGCACCGAGGACACCGGTCCGGACTATGCGAACACCCCGCGCAACGCGCCCTGCCCCTGCGGCTCCGGCAAGAAGTACAAGAAGTGCCATGGCGCGCCTAAGTCGCGTGTGTGACGGCTGACAGTGCAGCGGTCCCAGGGACGTCCCTGGGACCGCTGCCGGTTATGTGCGGATAGTCTGGCCCGACCCGGAGTTCGCATACCGGACTCCGGGTCGGGCCAGACCGTCGGAAGCTGGCACAGGACGGCCATTCGTTTTTCTGCCAACTGTCTAGGCATCGCGATCACTCCGTCCTAAGCTCAGCCTGTGACCCACGGCACCTCGCGAGTCCGGGTGGCTTGCCGCCGTCCGACAACGCCCTGGTCGGTGAAGGAGGTAGGAGCGTGCTTGCGGTACTCGCCCCCGTGACGGGTGTGGCTGTGGGACTCAGCAGAGTTCCTGACCCGATGTTCGCCCAAGGGTTGGTGGGCCCGGGGACCGCGATCGACCCCCGCAAGGAGGTGCAAGAGGCGGTTGCTCCGATCACCGGCCGGATCGTCAGTTTCCACCCGCACGCGTTCGTAGTGCAGAGTGCGGACGGCAAGGGGGTCCTGGTACACCTGGGCATGAACACGGTCCGGCTCCCCCTGATCCGAGGGTTTGAGCTCCTTGCCGCCCAGGGCGACGAGGTCACCGCGGGACAGCCGCTGATCAGGTGGAATCCGGCCGAGGTCGTAGCGAGTGGAATCTCCCCGATCGTGCCAATCGTGGCTTTGGACGCGGACGGCGACGTCATTTCGCGTCCGGTGAGCGGAGAGGTCAAACGAGGAGAATTGCTATTCCGATGGGCTTGAGGACAACCGAGAGCGAGTGGGCGACGCCGCGCGCGGCCCTGTTCGACCTCGACGGAACTCTCATCAACAGCGAACCGCGGAGTGTGGCGGTGTGGGCCAGGGTGCTCCAGGACCGCGGGGTCGAACCGGACGAGGCGCTGCTGCGCAAGTTCATGGGGCGGCGCGGCGAAGACGTGATCAACGAGCTCGCCCACCTGTTCCCGGGCGAGTCCGTGGAGGACATCTTCGCTGACCGCTGGCGCTACGGCCAGGATCCGGACCTGCCCCCGGTGGAGCAGCTGCCCGAGTCCGTGGCGTTTCTGAAGTACCTACACGCCCAGGGAGTGCCGTTTGCGTTGGTGACCTCGGCCGGGCGGCAGTGGGCAGAAAGCACCCTGGAATGGCTGGGGGTCCGCGACATGTTCCGCGGGATCATCTCTGCGGACGATGTCACGGTCGGCAAACCGCACCCTGAGGGGTATCTCAGCGGAGCCGAGCTTGTCGGCTACGGCCCCGAGCACATCGTGGTGTTCGAGGACACCCCGGCGGGGATCATGGCGGGGCGCAACGCGGGGATGCGGGTCGTCGGAGTCACGACGACGCATCCGCCGCAGGCGCTGGCCCACGCCCATCTCGTCGTGGAGCATCTGGGACAGGTGGGCTGGCCGCAGTTGGTTTTGCGGGATCCGGAGCCGCCCCAGACTGCTCTGGCAGGTCAAGGGTGAGCCGCGCGGAACGCCGGGTCACCGTGGCTTCCCCCGTGGGACTGCATGCCCGGCCCGCGGCGCGGTTCGTTACGGCGGCCTCCGAGTTCGACGGGGAGGTGCGCATTGCCCGTCCCAGCGGGGCGAGCGTGCCGGCGACGAGCATGCTGGCGGTGCTGGCGCTGGGGGTGCGCTGCGGGGAGGAGATCGTGATCACCGCGGAGGGCGAGGGGGCCGAAGAGCTGCTGGACCGTCTCGCCGAGATCGCCGCTACGCCGTGACGGGTCTGTCCCGGCGCTGCCGACCGCGACCGCGGCCCGGAGAACGACGCGTCGTCATCCTTAGTCTGTGAAAGCGTGCCCATGTTTCGACGTCTGCCTGTGCTGGCCGGTGCAACCGTTCTGCTGTTCACAACCGCCTGCGGCGGGGGGAGCGCACCCCGCCCGGGGGAGCGCACCACCCAGATATCCGACCCCGCTGACGTGGACGCTCAGGCGGCAGCGCTGCTCGCGGAGATGAGCCTGGAAGAGAAAGTGGGACAGCTGCTGGTCCCCGTACTCTCCGGCACCACGGCCGAGGAGAACGCCGAGGTGATCGAGCGCTACCACCCAGGCGGGTTCATCTACTTCCCCGAGAACTTGGAGACTCCCGAGCAGGTGGCTGCCATGTCCAACGGGCTGCAAGAGCGTGCCACCGGCACGGGGGCGGGGATTCCGCTGTTCCTCGGGGTGGACGAGGAGCAGGGACTGGTGTCGCGGCTCCCGTTCGGTGCCCGTTTCCCCGACGCGATGGCGTTGGGCGCGGCCCGCGACCCGGAACTGGCCCGGGAGCTGGCAGCGGCGACCGCGGAGCAGTTGGCCGCGGTGGGGATCAATCTCGACTACGCGCCGGTAGCGGACGTCAACGTCAACGCGGACAACCCGGTGATCGGGATCCGCTCGTTCAGTTCGGACCCGGAGCTTGTCGGGGAGCTGGCCGCCGCCGAGGTGGCGGCTTTCCAAGACGGCGGGGTGGTGGCGGTCGCTAAGCACTTCCCCGGCCACGGCGACACCGATGTGGACAGCCACACAGGGCTGCCCGTGATCGACAAGAGCCGCGACGAGTGGGAACGGGTCGACCTGCCGCCGTTCCAGCGGCTCGTCGACGCCGGAGTCGACATGGTGATGACCGCGCACGTGCTCATGCCGCAGCTGGGTGACGCCGAGGAGCCCGCCACGCTTTCTCCGCACCTCATCACCGGGGTGCTGCGTGAGGAGCTCGGCTATGACGGCGTGGTCACCACGGACGCGCTCAACATGGAGGGGGTCCGCCAGACACACGACGACGGCGAGGTGGCGGTGCGCGCGGTCCTCGCCGGGGCCGACCAGTTGCTGATGCCGCCCGATGTGGACCTCGCCTACTCTGCGGTGCTGTCCGCCGTGGAAGAGGGGCGGATCAGCGAGGAGCGTCTGGACGAGTCGGTGCTGCGGATCCTGCGGTTGAAACTGCGCCGCGGCCTGTTCGACGCGGCGCCGGCTGACGCGGAGCAGGCAGCACAGGTCGCTACGCAGCCGGAGCACCACGAGGCAGCCCAGCGGGTCGCGGACGCTTCAGTGACCCTGCTTCGCAACACCAACGGCGTGCTGCCGTTGGCGCGCACCGCAACGGTGCACGCCCTCGGGGTGGGGGCCGAGGAGATCGGTGCGGCCCTGGCCGACCTCGGGCTCACGGTGACGGATTCCCTGAGCGGTGCTGATGCGGTGGTGGTCGGCACGGACGGGGCACGCGGCGACGCCGAGCAGCAGCGCCTGGTGGCCCGCGCCCAGGCGTCGGGAGCCCCGGTGGTGGTCGTCGCCCAAGGCACCCCCTACGACCTCAGTGTGCTGCCGGACGTCGACGCGTTTCTCGCGGTCTACTCCACGATGGAGGTGTCCCGCGTTGCCGCGGCCCGGGTGGTTGCCGGGGAGGTGTCCCCTTCCGGCCGGCTGCCCGTGGACATCCCCGGCACCGAACTGGGCTTCGGGGACGGCTTGAGCTACTGAGCCTGCGCAGACACGCGGACGCCGAGGTCTCCCGCTGGGGCGGGGACCTCGGCGTGGTCGCGATCAGGAGTGCCGTTTGATCTCGCGGCGGGCCAGCGAGCGCAGGTGGACTTCGTCGGGGCCATCGAAGATGCGCATGGCGCGCGCTCCGGCGTACATTTCCGCGAGCGGCACCACGTCGCTGACCCCGGCGCCGCCGTGGACTTGGATGGCGCGGTCGATGACGGCCGCGGCCACGCGGGGCGCCACCACTTTGATCGCGGCGATTTCGTTGCGTGCGGCTTTCGCCCCGTACCGGTCGATCATCCACGCGGTCTTGAGGACGAGCAGGCGCGCCTGCTCGATCTCCAGCCGCGACTCGGCGATGTGTGCTTGGACGATGCCCTGCTCGGACAAGGGCTTGCCGAAGGCGACCCGGCTGGTGGCACGGCGCACCATCAGTTCGAGGGCGCGCTCTGCTTTGCCGAGGGCCCGCATGCAGTGGTGGACTCGGCCGGGGCCGAGGCGGGCCTGGGCGATCATGAAGCCGTCGCCTTCGTTCGCGATGAGGTTCTCGGCGGGGACCCGGACGTTGTCGAATTCGACTTCGCAGTGGCCTTCCTGGTCCTGGTAGCCGAAGACGGGCAGGGAGCGCAGCACTTTGACCCCGGGGGTGTCGCGGGGGACCAGGATCATGGACTGCTGCCGGTGGAGGTCCGCGTCGGGGTTGGTCTTCCCCATGACGATGAAGATCTCGCAGCGCGGGTCGGCCGCCCCGCTGATCCACCATTTCCGCCCGTTGATCACGTACTCGTCGCCGTCGCGCACGATCGAGGTGCGGATGTTGGTGGCGTCGGAGGAGGCGACGTCGGGCTCGGTCATCGCGAAGGCCGAGCGGATCCTGCCGTCCAGCAGCGGTTCCAGCCACCGCTTCTTCTGCTCGGGGGTGCCGAACATGTGCAGCACCTCCATGTTCCCGGTGTCCGGGGCGGAGCAGTTCATCGCCTGCGGGGCGAGGCTGGAGCGGCCGCTGAGCTCAGCGAGGGGAGCGTAGTCGAGGACGCTGAGCCCGCTGACGTCCGGGAGGAACAGGTTCCACAGGCCGCGGCGGCGGGCCTCGGCTTTGAGGTCTTCCATGATGGGCGGGAGTTCATGGTTGTCGGGGCCCGCCTGCTGGCGCCAGGCGTGGTAGACGGGCTCCGCCGGGTAGACGTGTTCGTCCATGAACTCCTGGAGGTTGGCCAGGTAGTCCTTGGCCTTGGGGCTGAGTTCGAAGTCCATGACACGAGTATCGCACTAGACCGACCGGTCGGTACCTTGGGGTGCGGTGGTGGGCCCCGAGGATTTAGCGAAGACGGCTCGGGGAACTAACATCGCCCGTAGTTCGGGGAGATGGAGGCGAAATGTCCCGCAACCGCAGGGGAATCATCATCGACTGGGGCGGAGTGCTGACCTCTCCGCTCCCGGAGACCATTGCGGCCTGGCTGGAGCAGGAGCGGATCGACCGCGCTGCCTACCGGGAGGTCATGCGCACCTGGGTGCACGCTGCCTACCACGAGGGGGCGCGCAGCCCAGTGCACGCCCTGGAACGCGGCGAAGTGGACCCTGCCGAGTTCGAACGGATGCTCGCCGCGCGGCTCCGGCTGGTCGACGGCGGCCCAGTCCCCGCGGAAGGGCTGATCGCGCGCATGTTCGCCGGATTCGAGCCGGTAGAGGAGATGTACGCGGCCCTGCGCGCGGCACGCAGCCAGGGCATACGCACCTGCCTGCTCTCCAACTCCTGGGGCAACGTCTACCCGCGGGAGCGGTTCGCCGAAACCTTCGACGGCGTGGTCATCTCCGGGGAAGTGGGCATGCGCAAACCCGAACCGGAGATCTTCCACTACGCCCTGGAGCTGGTGGGCCTGGAAGCCGAGGAGTGCGTCTTCGTCGATGACGTGGAGCGCAACGTCGCGGCCGCGGTCGACCTGGGGATGACCGGTATCGTGCACCGCGACCCCGCGGAGACGCGGGCACAGCTCGAGGAGGCCTGCGGGATCAGCCTCGCCTCCCTGCTGTGAGCGGCCCCTGCCGCACCGCAGCTCGTCCAGCCCGTGACAGGGAACAGCGGACCGCACACCACGTTGGGGACACAAGCACATGCGCATCTATCTGCCCGCTACGTTCACCACGCTCGCCTCGGCCTTGGCGGACGGAGGGTTCCGCGACGCGCCGTACACCGCGTACGCCGTCACCCCCGCCCTGCGCGCCGCCGTGGGCACTGACGACGAGGAAGAACTGGAATACGCCGCGATGAGCATGGCCGCGGACGCATCCCTGCGGATGCTCGCCGCAGACCCCGAGGCCCCGGCCCGCCGGGTCGTGATCGCGGCCGAGCTGCCCGAGCGCATCGTGCACCCTGTGGCGGAGGCGGAGACGCCCGGGCAGGTCCGCATCGACGGGGTGGTGCCGCTCAAACGCATCGCCTCCGCGCATATCGACGACGAGGCCGCGGCCCCGGACATCAAAGCCGGGCGGACCGAGGAGCACGAACTCCTCTGGTACGCCACCCAGGAGCTGCGCTATCTCCTGGAAGACCCCACGACCGCATAGCCCCGGCTCCCCGCGCGGCACCATCCCCCCAGGGCGCCAGCCGCCTGAGCGGGCCCGCTGCAGCGGGGAACGGGAAGAATGCCCCGGCGGGAAGTCGGGAGGGTGCGGCAGAATGGGGCCCGTATGGAACATCAGTGCCGTTTCCCTGCGTAAAGGAGCTTCCCATCAGCCGTCTGGTGTTGTGGAACATCGACCTCACCCTTGTCGACGTCGCCCAGGTGACGCGCGCGGCCTATGCCGAGGCGTTCGAGAAGGTGACCGGCGTACCGTTGGTGTACCTCGCGCCGACGGCGGGGCGGACCGATTCGGAGCTGTTCTTCGACTTCCTGGCGCGCAACGACGTCGACGACACGGATGAAACGCTGCTGCCGCGCTTCACCAAAGAACTGGGGGAGGCGTTCGCCCGGCACAGCGACCAGCTCGCCGTCCGAGGCCGGATGATGCCGGGGGCGCTGGACGCGCTCAACGCGGTCATGCGGCTGCCGGACACCGTGCAGACGGTGGTCACCGGCACGATCCGGAGCAACGCCAAGGCGAAGCTCGCCGCCTTCGGACTGGACAGCTGCCTCGATTTGAGCATCGGCGGCTACGGGTCGGAGAACTATCCCAAGGCCAGCCTGATCCAGTTCACCCGGATGCGGGCGGAAGAGGCCTACGGCCGAGCCTTCCCCGAGTCCCAGACCGTGTACATCACCGAGTCGGTGCGTGATGTGGAGGCGGCCCGGATCGGCCGGGTGCAGCCGATCGCCGTCGTCAGCGGGTCCTCCACCGAGTCCCAGCTGCGGGCGGCCGGTGCTGAGCACATCCTGGACGACCTCACCGATCCGGCCGCGCTGGTGGCCGCGATCCGCGCCGCGACGAGTGAGGACTGAGGACCCCGGGGACGAGGAGAACCCGCGGAATTCCCCCCGGAACGGGACGCCTCGGGGTACTGTCAGAGAGTGGATATGAGCCGTTCACCAGCGCACTAGCGGACGGCTTTATCCATTTTGTCCAGTTTTTCTGTGGTGGACGACGAGTAGGTTCTGAGACTGGCAGTCACTGGCGAGAGAAGCGCACCGTTGACCGAAGGCGCACGTCCTGTCCCTGTGTACGACGTGCAACACAGAGTTAACCGGACAACGGAGTCCGGTCACGCCTCTGTGGGTACTTCCTGGGCTGGTGAGCCCGGAGCCTCATCTGGAAACGGTTGTGAGCTCCTCTCGCATCTGTCACACAATGTCACAGTAGAGTGCGCGGTACCGCGAGCACCGCGGCCTACCACCCCCGACGACTCACAAAGGAGTGAGATCGCACATGTCAGGGCAGCCCGACGCCGTCAGGACGCAGCTCCTTGACGACGCCGTCAGCCAATGGTCCCAGTCCCACCCGCTGCCGGTCGACACCGACCGGTTCCGGCGGTTCCTCCACCGGTACTACCGGCACGCCAACCCCGAGGAACTCACCGAACGCCACCCCGACCAGCTCGTCCGGCACGCTCTCGACCACTGGGACCTCGGCGCCCGCCGCCCGGAAGGGCGCACCAAGGTCCGGGTCCGCAGCCCGGAAGACGCCGACCACAGCGTCGTCGAGATCGTCACCGACGACACCCCCTTCCTCGTCAGCTCGGTGACCATGCGCCTGGCAGAGCGCGGGATCAGCGCGCGGTCGATCATCCACCCCCAGCTCCGGGTGGAACGCGACACCCTCGGCGCCATCGTCGAGATCGACCCGGAGGACGCTACCCTCCGGCCCTGCGAAGAGTCGTGGATCCGCATCGAAATCGACCGCCGCACGGAAGAGGCCGCCCGTCAGGAGCTCGCCGACGACCTCACCCAGGTCCTCACCGACGTCCGGCAGGTCAACGAAGACAGCGCGCGGATGCGGCACACCGCCCTCCGCCTGGCCGACCAGGTGACCGAATCCGCTGCCGCCCTCGTTGCGGGCGGGGTCGCCAAAGAGGAGATCACCGAGAGCGCGGAGTTCCTGCGCTGGCTGACCGACCAGCACTTCATCTTCCTGGGCTACCGGGAATACCAGTTGGACACCGATGAGAGCGGGGCTGAAGGGCTGCGCGCCGTCCTCGGCACCGGCCTGGGGCTGCTGCGCATGGACCCGCAGGACGGGCCCACCGTCCGCCCGCTTCCCCCCGAAGGCCAGCGCAAAGCTCGCGAACCCCACGTGCTGGTCCTCACCAAAGCCAACTCCCGCTCCACCGTCTACCAGCCCAAGTACCTGGACTACATCGGCGTCAAGAAGTTCGACGACCAGGGCCGGGTCGTCGGCGAACACCGCTTCCTCGGCCTCTACACCCGCGAAGCCGAGGCAAGCCCCATCAGCCAGATCCCGATCCTGTCCCGGAAACAGGACGAACTCCTGAGCCGCGCCGGCTTCGCCCCCGACAGCTACGACGGCCGCGAAGCCATCGAACTCCTGGCGGACTTCCCCCGCGAAGAGCTGTTCCAGATGTCAGTGGAGGAAGTCCAGAAGGTCATCTTGGGCGTGCTGCGGCTCCGGGAACGCCTCGGCACCCGGCTCTTCCTCCGCCGCGACCCCTACGGCCGGTACGTGTCCTGCTTGATCTACATGCCGCGCGACCGCTACACCACCAAGGTGCAGCAGGCCGTGCAGGAGGTGCTCTCCCGGGCATTCCACGGCGCCGACATGGACCACAGCGTGATGGTGGGCGCCTCCCCGCTCGCCCGCCTGCACATCGTGGTCCGCGCGGGGCGGGGCACCGAACTCGCCGGAGTGGACCAGGACAAGCTCGAAGCCGAAGTCGCCCGCGTCATCCGCTCCTGGAACGACGACTTCGCCGCCGAGCTGACCGCCCGCTTCGGCCCTGAACGCGCCCAAGAGCTGCTGGACACCTACCTCGCCACGATCAGCGAGAGCTACAAGGTCGACGTCCCGGCCTCCGTCGCGGTCGACGACATCGCCTGCCTCGACCAGCTCGGCCCCGACGACATCAAAGTCCGGCTCTACCGCTCCGAAGGGGTCCTGCCCGGCGAGTGGCGGTGCAAGGTCTACCGGAGCGGCAGCCCGATCACGCTCTCCCAAGTCCTTCCGCTGCTCGAGCACATGGGACTGGAGATCGTCGACGAGTGGCCCTACGGCTTCGAACGCGAAGCAGATGGGGACGGGAAGCGCGAATTCGCGTGGATCTACGACTTCGGCCTCGTCAACCCCCCGCTCGACTCCGCGGAGATAGAGCAGGTGGCAGGCCTGTTCGAAGAGGCTTTTGTCGCGCTGTGGCAGGGACGGCTCGAATCCGACCGCTTCAACGCCCTGGTCGTGCACGGCGGCCTGAACTGGCGCCAGATCACCGTGCTCCGCGCCTACGCCACCTACCTCCGGCAGACCGCCACGTCCTTCACCCCCGCCTACATCGCCGATGTGCTCAACTCCCACACGCACATCGCCCGGCTACTGGTCCGGCTCTTCGAATCGCGGTTCGACCCGCAGTTGGACGAGGGCCGCGCAGAACTGTGCGAGGGGATCACCGAGGAGATCCTCGGAGAGCTCGACCAGGTCGACAACCTCGACGCCGACCGCATCCTGCGGTTCTTCCTCGCCGCGATCGGCGCCACCCTGCGCACCAACTACTTCCAGGACGGCGGCACCAAGCCCTACCTGGTCTACAAGCTGGACCCGGGACGTATCCCCGACATGCCGCAGCCGCGGCCTAAGCTGGAGACGTTCGTCTACTCCCCGCGCGTTGAGGGAGTCCACCTGCGGTTCGGCACGGTGGCGCGCGGCGGGCTGCGCTGGTCGGACCGAATCGAGGACTACCGCACCGAAATCCTGGGCCTCGTCAAAGCGCAGACGGTCAAGAACTCCGTCATCGTGCCTAGCGGCGCCAAAGGCGGGTTCGTCTGCAAGCGGCTGCCCAAGGGCGACCGCGACGCGGTCATGGCGGAAGTCGTGGACTGCTACAAGCAGTTCATCGGCGGCCTGCTCGACGTCACCGACAACCTCGTCAACGGGACTGTCAGCCACCCCGAGGACGTGGTCCGCTACGACGGAGACGACTCCTACCTGGTCGTGGCTGCCGACAAGGGCACAGCGACCTTCTCCGACATCGCTAACGCGGTCGCCGCAGAACGCGGCTTCTGGCTGGGCGACGCCTTCGCCTCCGGCGGCTCGGTCGGCTACGACCACAAGGCCATGGGCATCACCGCCCGCGGCGCCTGGGAGTCGGTCAAATACCACTTCCGGGAAATGGGCGTGGACGTCCAGAAAGAGGACTTCACGGTGGTGGGCATCGGCGACATGTCGGGCGACGTGTTCGGCAACGGCATGCTCCGCTCCGAGCACATCCGCCTCATCGCCGCCTTCGACCACCGGCACATCTTCCTCGACCCCGACCCGGATCCGGCGGTGAGCTACGCGGAGCGCCGCCGTCTCTTCGAACTCCCCCGCAGCTCCTGGGCGGACTACAACCCCGAGCTGATCTCCCCGGGTGGCGGCGTGTACTCCCGCCACGCCAAGTCCGTGCCGATCAGCCCGCAGGTGCGCCGGGCCCTGGGGATCGCGGACGACGTCACGACCCTCACCCCGCACGAGCTGATCAAGTGCGTCCTCACCGCCCCGGTGGACCTGCTGTGGAACGGCGGGATCGGCACCTACATCAAGGCGTCCACCGAATCCCACACCTCGGTGGGGGACAAGGCCAACGACCCGGTCCGCGTCGACGCCTCCCAGTTGCGCTGCAAAGTGGTCGGGGAAGGCGGCAACCTGGGAATGACCCAGCAGGCCCGCATCGAGTTCGCGCTCGCCGGCGGCCGCGTCAACGCCGACTTCATCGACAACTCCGCCGGCGTGGACACCTCGGACCACGAGGTGAACATCAAGATCATGCTGGACCGCGAGGTCCGGGCCGGGCGGCTCGACAAGGCCGAGCGCGACGCGCTGTTCATGGACATGACCGACGAGGTCGCCCGCCTCGTGCTGCGCACCAACTACCTGCAGAACACGGCGCTGGCTGCGGCCCGCAAGCAGAGTCCCGCCATGCTGCACGTCCACACCCGCTACCTGCGCAAACTGGAGCGGGACGGCCACTTGCAGCGCAAGCTCGAGTTCCTGCCCGACGACAAGGCGATCGCGGCCCGGCGGTCGGCCGGGCGCGGGCTCACCGGGCCTGAGTTCGCCACGCTGATCGCCTACACCAAGATCGTGCTGGCCGAGGAGATCCTCGCCTCGGACCTGCCCGACGACCCCTATCTGAACTCCGTGCTGCTGGAGTACTTCCCCACACCGCTGCGCGAGCGCTTCCGCGACGCCATCCTCCAGCATCCGCTGCGCCGGGAGATCATCACCACGGTGGTGGTCAACGAAATGGTCAACCGGTGCGGGTCGACGTTCGCCTTCCGTTTCGCCGAGGAGACGGGCGCGGACGCTCCGGAGATCGCCCGCGCCTACCTGCTGGTGACGGAAGTCTTCGGCCTGCGGGACTTCTGGGCGAAGGTCGAGGCCCTCGACTACCAGGTCGACGTCGACACCCAGTTGACCATGCTGCTGGAAGCCCGCAAGCTGGTCGAACGGTCGGCCCGCTGGCTGATGCGCTACCGCTCCTTCGACTCGGACCTCCACGCCGAGATCGCCCGGTTCCGGAAAGGCGTCCAGGAGATCGTCCCGCAGCTGTCCGCAATGCTGCAGGGGCGCGACCTGCAGGCTTTCACGGAGCGCCGGGACGCCCTCGTGGCCAAGGGCGTGCCCCAGGAGCTGGCCGAACAGGTCGCCGCCATGGTCCCCGCCTACTCGACCTTCGACCTGATCCGCGTCTCCGAGGAGACCGGCCGGTCGCTGCGCGAGGTGGCGGAGGTCTACTTCGACCTGGCCGACCAGTTGCAGCTCACCCGGCTGCGGGAGCGGATCATCGCCCTGCCGCGCGACGACCGCTGGAGCACGATGGCGCGCGCCGCGGTGCGCGACGACCTGTATGCCGCCCAAGCCGACCTGAGCGCGATCATCCTGCGCTCCGGGCATGCCGGGGAGCGGCCGGACGAACTCCGCGCCCACTGGACTGAGCAGAACCGCGCCGCGGTGCGGCGGGCCACCGAACTGCTCTCGGAGATCTGGGAGACGGAGCGCTTCGACCTGTCCACCCTCTCGGTGGCGGTGCGATCGATCCGGTCGCTGGTGGCCTCCAGTATCTGAGCTGACCTGAGCAGACGCGGGCCGGGACCGCAGCAGCGGCCCCGGCCCGCACGCTGCGGGGGTTGGCGCTGCCAGCCCGGAGTTGGTGTCATGGCGGTGTGCAGCCGAACACCGAACGCCCGAGCGTCGACGCGCTGCTCGAAGCCGTCGACCACGTCTGGAACGATGTCGACCGCCTCCGGGACCTCGTCCGCAGCGCACTCCACGAAGGGTTCGGCCCCGAAGTGCTGCCCGCCGCGCAGCGGGTGCGGGAACTCGACCCCGACCTGGACCGGGGCATGGTGCTCTACGCGCTGGCACTGCGCGCCTGCGGCCGGCACGACGAAGCCGAACGGGAACTCATCCGGCACATCAAAGGCCGCGGCGGGCACGCCGACACATGGTTCGCCCTCGTCCCGCTGGCGGAGCGCCGGGGCAGCACCAGGGACGTCGCCACCGCGCTGGCGAACGCGCTGCGCTGCGACCCCGACCACCGGGAAGCCCTTGTGTGGGGGTGGCGGTACCACGCCAGGCAGCACGGAGCCGAGCAGGCCGACGCGTGGCTTGCCGAGCAGGCACCGCGCAGTTGGCGCGCCACGCTGATGCTGGGCGAGCGCGCCCTGCACCGGGGCGAACTGGACTCGGCCCTGGAACTGTTCACTGCCGCCTGCACCCGGGGAGCCCGCCACGGCGAGCCGCTGCGGCGGGCCGCCCGCGCCCTGGCCGCCCAAGGGCACGACACGGAGTGCATCTCCCTCGTGCTCTCCCACTGGAAAGCGTCGCACGGGCCGCTGCCGCTCGTGACAGCGATCGAAGCCCAGTTGCGGCTCGGCCGCATCTCCGATGCGGTCCTTGCCGTGGCCAGACTGCGCGGGCTGGGCGAAGCCGAACGCGACCACCCCGAGGTCGCCGAGGTGTGCCGGAAAGTGGAACAGCTCCGCGTCCACCACGGGCTGTGACGCTGCTGTGCGTTTCCCGGGCAGAAGAAAACTGAGTGGGCGAGAAGGCAGCGGGCGCCGTTTAGACTTGGCAGTGTGGCAGAACTAGACCCCGCAGAGCAGATCAAGGAACTCACATCCACGCTGGAGAACATCGAGGCCGTACTGGACCTCGACGCCAAGCGCACGGAAATTGAGCAGCTGCGGGAGCAGTCAGCCGATCCCGAGCTGTGGAACGACCAGGCCAATGCGCAGAAGGTCACGCGGCGGCTCTCCTTTTTGGAGTCGGAAGTCTCCAAGGTCGAGAACATCCGCAGCCGGATCGATGACCTCGGTGTGCTCTTCGAGCTCGCGGCGGCAGAGAACGACGCCGAAACCCTTGCCGAGGCCCGCAGGGAGCTGGCCGCGCTGCGCAAGGACATCAGCGATCTTGAGGTGCGCACCCTGCTATCGGGCCCCTACGACGAGCGTGAAGCACTGATCAGCATCAACGCTCAGGCGGGTGGGGTCGACGCGGCAGACTGGACGCAGATGCTGCAGCGGATGTACCTCCGCTGGGCGGAGCGCCACGGCTACCCGACGGAGATCTACGAGACCTCCTACGCTGAGGAAGCCGGCATCAAGTCCACGACGTTCGTGGTCAAGGCGCCCTACGCCTACGGCATGCTGCGCGGCGAGCACGGTACGCACCGCCTGGTGCGGATCTCGCCGTTCGACAACCAGAGCCGCCGTCAGACCTCGTTCGCCGGAGTCGATGTGGTCCCGGTCGTCGAGCAGAGCGACCACATTGAGATTGACGAAAGCGAACTGCGGATCGACGTGTACCGCTCTTCAGGGCCCGGCGGCCAGGGCGTCAACACCACCGACTCGGCGGTGCGGATCACCCACCTGCCGACCGGGATCGTGGTCTCCTGCCAGAACGAACGCTCCCAGTTGCAAAACCGCGCTACCGCGATGTCGATCCTCCAGGCCAAGCTGCTGGAACGCAAACGCCAGGAGGAGGAGGCCGAGCTCGCCGCGCTCCGCGGTGAGTCCGCGCGGGCGTGGGGAACCCAGATGCGCAACTACGTGCTCCACCCCTACCAGAGCGTCAAAGACATCCGCACCGGGGTGGAGACCGGGAACACCAGCGCTGTCCTCGACGGAGAGATCGACGAGTTCATCAACGCTGGGATCCGCTGGCTGCGGAGCCGGGAGAGGGACGAGCAGAAGAAAGCGGGATAACTGTGCCGCCGGTGCACGAGCAGAGCCGCGGCGGATTCGCGGAAACGCCCGCCGCGGCTCGGAAAGTCGTGTATATGTGAACGTTATCACCGCTTGACGATCCCTCTATGCTCTTGGTAGCTGACTAGTGTTACTCCCGAGTCCGCTGTGAGGCCCGGGAAGGGAAGACACTGTCGGTGCCGGGGAGCGAACAGCGGCGCCGCACGTTCCGCGGTTCAAAGTGAACCCGGACATTCCGGGTCGCTTTCCCCCTAGACTGTCGTCTGGCCCTGTGGCCGCGGTACTGCCTTGAGCGGACCCACCGCTGTGGGCCCTAACTTCGAGACCCTTGTGATGCGCCCGTGATCCAGTTTGAAAACGTCACCAAGGTCTACCCGACCCAGAAACGTCCCGCGCTGAACAACGTTTCCATCGACGTTCAGAAGGGGGAGTTCGTCTTCCTCGTCGGCCCTTCGGGATCGGGTAAGTCCACGTTCCTCCGTCTCATCCTCAAAGAGGAGAAACCGACCAAAGGTCGGGTCCACGTCGCGGGTAAGGACCTCTCACGGCTGTCGAACTGGAAGGTTCCGCACCTGCGGCGTCGCATCGGCTGCGTATTCCAGGACTTCCGGCTGCTGCCCAACAAGAACGTCTACGAGAACGTGGCGTTCGCGTTGGAGGTCATCGGAAAGCCGCGTCGGTTCATCCGCAAGGTTGTCCCCGAGGTCGTCGAACTGGTCGGCCTCGAAGGCAAGGGCGACCGCATGCCCAGCGAACTCTCCGGTGGTGAACAGCAGCGAGTGGCGATTGCTCGGGCATTCGTCAACCGTCCGCAGATCCTTCTCGCCGACGAGCCGACAGGGAACATCGACCCTGCGACCTCGATCGGCATTATGAAGGTGCTCGACCGAATCAACCGGACCGGAACTACTGTCGTCATGGCCACCCATGACGCTGCCATCGTCGACTCGATGCGCAAGCGGGTCATTGAGCTCGAGGACGGCGAGGTCATCCGTGACCAGTCGCGTGGCGTCTACGGCCAGGCGTACTAGGTCCCGCTTTTCGTGAATCCCGGGCTCGTGGAGCCTTCAGCGGAACCCCGCCCAGCGGCTCTCGTGGTACGCCTACCCAGTGGCGCGGAGCCCAACAAGGATGGACCTTTGACACATCATGCGCGCACAGTTCGTACTCTCTGAGATCTGGATCGGCCTACGGCGCAACCTGACGATGACCATCGCGGTCATCACCACGGTCGCCATTTCGCTGGCCCTCTTCGGTGCTGGCATGCTGATCAACCAGCAAGTCAGCGCAATGCGCGGGTATTGGGACCAGCGGATTTCGATCACGATCTACCTGTGCACCGAGAGCTCACCCAGCAGCCACTGCGTCGAGAACGGGCCCGCGACCGATGAGGACCGCGCCGCGATCCAAGCGGACCTGGAATCCATGCCCGAGGTCGCCAGTGTCGAGTACGTCGACCAGGCCCAGGCGTGGGAGGACTTCCAGAACCGCTTCGCCAACCAGCAGGCCCTCGTCGAAGCCACGCAGGAAGGCGACATCCCCGACAACTTCCGGGTCCAACTGGTCGACCCCTCGCAGTACGAGAAGGTCCAGGAGAGCTTCCGGAACCGGGCCGGCGTCGACATGGTCTCCAACGACAAAGACGTGCTCGACCGGTTCTTCGAACTGTTCGACGTCCTCAAGTGGGCGGCACTGACCTTCGCTATCGTCCAGCTCGCCGCTGCCGCGCTGCTGATCGGCAACACGATCCGCCTGTCGGCCTACAGCCGCCGCCGGGAGACCGGAATCATGCGCCTGGTGGGAGCCTCCAACTTCTACATCCAGCTCCCGTTCCTTCTCGAGGGCGCGATCTGCGGTCTCATCGGCGGTATCATCGCTTCAGGCTTCATCGTCGCAGCCAGGTATGTCCTGCTGGACAAGATCCAGGACTGGTTCTACTCCGGAGTCCGGCTCAGCACGGGGGCACTGCTCTCCGTTATCGGAATGTCCATCATCCTGGGTGTGCTGCTCTGTGCGATCGCCTCTTTCCTGACGCTGCGGCGGTACCTGCGCGTCTGAGGCTCTGATGAGGCGGCCAGCCTGGCGAGGAGCGAGCACACATGGCACGGAAGAAAAAACAGGACAAGGGGCAGGGACCGAAGACCATCGCGCAGAACCGGCGCGCCCGGCACGACTACCACATCGAAGACACCTATGAGGCCGGTCTGGTGCTGACCGGTACCGAGGTGAAGTCGCTGCGTGCCGGCCGTGCCTCCCTGGTCGACGGTTTCGCCCAGATCAAGAACGGCGAGGTCTGGCTGCACAACGTGCACATCCCCGAGTACACGATGGGGACGTGGACGAACCACGCTCCGCGTCGCCCGCGTAAGCTCCTGTTGCACCGGGAGGAGATCGCGAAGCTGGACGCGAAGACCCGCGAGGCGGGCCGCACGCTGGTCCCGCTGTCGCTCTACTTCCGGAACGGCCGGGCCAAGGTCGAGATCGCTCTGGCCCGAGGCAAGCGCGAGTACGACAAACGCCACGACATCGCCGAACGCGAGGCTAAGCGCGAAATGGAAAGAGCTCTGCGTCGGCGGCGTTGAAAGGACAGCAGGTTGCCCCCCCGAAACAGCCTCCGTCGATTCCTTGCCGCGACCACGGGCGCCCTTCTGGTCACGGCCACTGCGGCCTGCGCGGCGGAGCCAAGCCCTGAGGTCGCCGTCCGTAGCTTTCTGCTGAACTGGCAGGAAGGCGACTACGAGGCCGCAGCACAGGTCACCAACGGTGACGTCGCCGAGGTCGCTGAGGCGCTCCGTCAAGCGCACAACCAGCTTGACCTGGCGGCGCTGCGGTTGAGCCTTCGCCCGATCGAGATGGACGGGGACACGGCGACGGCCGGTTTCGGGGCCGAGGCCGACCTCGGTATCGGCGATCCGGTGTGGCGCTACACGGGGACGATCCCGTTGACGCGCACGGACTCGGGCTGGGTGATCGACTGGTCGCCTGCGGTGATCCACCCGGAGCTGGGGGAGGGGGAGCGGCTCGCGGTCACCTACGATGTCCCAGACCGCGGCCAGATCTACGACCGCAACGGCGAACCCCTCGTCGAGGAGACCGAAGTCACCGCGTTCGGGGTGCGTCCCGCCGCGATGGCGGACATGACCGAGGGGATCAACAGCCTGGCGGAGCTGCTCGACGAGGATCCTGAGCCGCTGCTCAACCGGGTCCGGTCTGCGCCTCCGGAGGAGTTCCAGCCGCTCGTCCTCAAACGCACCCAGGACGTGTCCAGCTCCCTGCTCGCGAAGGCCACCGCGATTCCCGGCGTGGAGGTCGAGGAGGGGACGATGCCTCTCCTGCCGATCCGGGCCGCGGGCGTGGTCGGCGAGGTCGCGGGAACCGCGGAGCACAAGGTCGCCAACCGTGTTTCGGGCCCGTACCAGGCGGGGGACACGGTGGGGCTCAACGGCTTGCAGAGCAGTTTCCAGCAGCAGCTCGCCGGTACGGCGACGACCCGGGTCGTCACGCTCAGCTCCTCGGGCGAGGAGACGGGGGTGCTGGAGACGTGGACGGGGGAGGAGAGCGGTTCGCTGACCACCACCCTCGACCACGCGGTGCAGGAGGCGGCGGAGACGTCGCTGGCTACGATCAACGGCACCGCCTACCTGGTAGCGGTGGATGCGCGTTCCGGGGAGATCCTCGCCGCGGCGGGACAGCCCGACGAGCCGTCCAACGACGGTGCGCTGACCAGGCAGTACTACCCGGGCGAGACGTTCACGATCGTCTCGGCCGCAGCACTGCTGAGCGGGGGCAAAGCCACTCTGGACACCACGATGGCCTGCGAGCAGCAGGCGGAAGTGGGCAGCCGGACTTTCACGAACCCCAACGGCGGCAGCCTGCTGGGGACCCCGGACCTGCGGACGAACTTCGCCTACAGCTGCACGACAGCGTTTGTGGGGCTGTCGAGCTCGTTGAGCGCCGCGGACCTGGCGGAGAGCGCGGAGCGGTTCGGTATCGGCCAGCCGTGGCAGTTGCCGGTCCCCGCGTTTTCCGGGGAGTTCACCGTGCAGGGAGGCCAGGAGCAGGTTGCCGCTGCCACAGTGGGGGCGGACGGGATCACGGTCAGCCCGCTGGGGATGGCTCTCGTGGCGGCTGCGGTTGCGGGCGGGCAGTGGCACGCGCCGCGGCTGATCGACGGGGTGGAGCCGGAAGTGGACAGCATTCCGGTTGACCCCGCGGTGCTGGAGCCGCTCCGCGAGCTGATGCGCGCCCCCGTGGAGCAGGGCAGTGCCTCCGTGCTCAACATCGACTACGTGAACCCGGTGCACGGCCAGACGGGGATGGTCACCCAGGAAATCGACGGTGAGGAGAAGACCATCCAGTGGTTTGTCGGCTACCGGGGCCACGTCGCTTTCGCGGTGGTGGTGGAGGCCGCTCCCTCGCACACCTACCAGTTCGCGGTGAACTCTGCCCTGTCGTTCCTGCAGCTGCTGCCCGCCAGCTACGTTTCCGCTGCCGAGGCGGACTCCCAGCTCGAGGGGAGTGCGTGACCCGGTTGCGGGCTCCCGCTGGCACGGCGGGCCGTCAGGGGTGACGGCTGCGGTGGCCGCGACCGCACGGCCCCGCCCGGTCTCCCGTGAGCCTGCACTGCGTGCCGTGCTCGGGCAGCGACGGACGGGCGGTGGTTTGAGGGGTTTCTCCCGAATTTTCTCCTGAGGAGGCAACCTGGGACGCCGTCTGAGGCGTCTTCATAGGTGACTGGTCTGCGAATGGGGGGTCGCGGCCAGTCTGGGACAGGACCTCGTCTCGGGGGAGGCCCTGTCCACCGAGGTCGGTGTGACCCTACCGGCCGGCCCTCGCGGGCAGCGTCGACGGATCTCGTCCGCGCCCGCGGGGGTTTCTCCAGTTTTCGAGGCAGTTGCGTGCGTCCCGGGAATGTGGTTGGCACCTGGTGTGTTGAACCAGTAGCCTAAGAAAACGAGGACGCTGCGTGAGTCCTGAGTGCGGGCTCGAAGCCCGTTGACAACTGCACAGGGGGTGATCGGTTTCGACTTCGATGGTTGTTGTAGGGGAAGCGGGCCGAGGAGAGCGGACGCAGCCTCGTTAAAAATGCGACCGCGAAAAAATAAGTGCCAACTCTAAGCGCACTGAGTTCGCTCTCGCTGCTTAATCGAGAGTGACTCTGTCGGCCTGGGAGCGTCTCCGACCCAGTGTCCGGCATCGTTGAGGAGACTTGCCGGTCAGATCAGGCCACAGGATCTGACTGGGACATGCTCTGTGGCTGGGCCTGTCGGCGACTTGTCTGCGTGAGCGCCGGGGCCGAGGAGAACGCTGAGCAGACTGCGCCCGGAGAAGCCCTGCTGCAGCATCGAAGGACGCGGGTTCGATTCCCGCCACCTCCACGCGTCGCTGCTGCGGCGGCCGGTGCAGAAATGCACCGGCCGCCGCAGTTTTTTGTGTGCTGGGGAGCATGGCGTCCGGTGCGTGCGGTCCTCAGTTGGACAGTTCCACGCCGAGCAGGCGCGCGGTCCGCTCCACACTCGGGCGCAGGCTGCGGTCGTCGCAGTCGCCGAGGTACATGCCGAACGAGGTCACGAAGACGTAGCCCTGCCCCCGGCGTTCGCAGGTGATGTCTTCCACGGCGAACTCGGACTGCGGGTTGCTCACCCGAAGGAACGGGCGGCCGTCGTCGATGACGCGCGCCCAGATCCCGTGTGAGGAGACTGCTTCAGCGAGGCGGGCCAGCCGTTTGCGCTGCAGGGATTGGGTGAGTATCGCCGCCGGGGTGACGGGGCGGGTGGGATGTGTGGGGTGAACCATGACGGTGTCCTCCTAGATAGAGGAAACTCCAGTTGACTTTCACGTATTGTGAAGGTCGAACCGTCTTTGGTCACGCAACGTAATGATGACACGCCGTGGGGTGTCTCAACATATCCGTTGCGGGAGCACTGCCGGGGCATAGTCGGCATGGCCGGGACCGGGGCAGACCCCGAGGGCACCTGCCGTAGGCCAGAGCGCGCTGACAGGCGCCCCCGCCCTCGCCCAGGCCGCCCGATCCCGTCCTCCGTACCGGACGCAGAACCGCAGGGGAGCGGAGCGGAACAGGCTCAGCGCTGGCCCCGGCTGGCCGGAACTCCGGTGACGGGGCGGCCCCGGTGGTAGACGGCGTGGAGCGTCCCATCCGGCTCCAGCACGACGAGGTCGGCGTAGCGTCCCGGCAGGAGAGCCCCCACGTCAGCGAGGCGCAGGGCGGCAGCGGGAACCGTGCTGGCTGCGCGTACCGCCGCGGCCAGCGGAATGCCCAGGTCACGCACTGCCCGACGGACAGCATCGGCCAAAGTGATCGTGCTGCCCGCGATCGCCCCCGTGTCCGCCAGGCGGGCTGTGCCGTCTGCGACCCGGACACGGCGCCCGCCCAAGGTGTAGTCCCCGTCGCCCAGCCCGGCCGCTGCCATGGCATCGGTGACGAAAGCGGTGCGGTCGGCTCCGGCCGCAGCCCAGGCCATGCGCACCACCGCGGGATGGAGGTGGACCCCGTCGTTGATGACCTCCACGGTCACCCGGTCGTCGGTGAGCGCCGCGGCCACGGGCCCGGGATCCCGGTGGTGGAGGGGCCGCATCTGGTTGAACAGGTGGGTGGCCACCGTCGCCCCCGCGTCGAACGCGGCGCACACCGTGGCATAGTCGGCGTCGGTGTGCCCGACCGCGGCCACGACGCCTTCGGAAACAGCTGCACGCACCAGTTCGAGCGCGCCGGGCAGCTCGGGGGCGAGTGTGATCATCCGGACGTGGCCGCGGCCTGCGCGGAGGATCCGCTGGAACTCGGCGAGGTCTGGGGAGCGCAGCAGGGCCGGATCGTGCGCCCCGCACCGCTGTGTGGCCAGGTAGGGGCCTTCCAAGTGGATGCCGGCGAGCTCACCCGCCTCGCACAGTTCGGCCAGCGCGGCCACCTGGCGCAGCAGAGCTGCGGGGGAAGCGGTCACCAGTCCCGCGACCAGGCTGGTCGTCCCGTGCCGACGGTGCAGGTCGACGGCGGCCAGGGCGCGCTCGGGGTCGCCGTCGTCAAAGGAAGCGCCCCCGCCGCCGTGGACGTGGATGTCCACCCAGCCGGGGACGAGGAGGCGGCCGCCCAAGTCCACGGATTCTGCTGCGGGATAGGGGGCGATTCCCGCGCCGACCTCGGCAATACGTGGACCGTCGACGCGCAGCCACCCTGCGGTCCACCCCTGCGAGGTGACGATCCGTGCGTTAGTCAATGTGCGCACTGCCCGACCCCCTGTGTCCTTCCTCACCCGCTAACTCTGACAAAACTGTCCATCACGCATTGACGCCATCCTGGAGTCCGTTTCATGATGGTGTACATGTCTGCCGGTGAGCTGCTCGTTCAGCGTCTGCACGTCGATCTGCGACAGCAGGCGAGCGCACTCTGTCGTCGCTAGCGTTTTTCTTTCGGGGTTTCTGTCCCCTGCTGTCCTCGCGGTTTCCTCGCACGCGTTCGAGCCCCCGGTCCAGATCCATTGATCCCAGCGGTCAGGAACGTGCGTGTTCGCCGTGCCTGGGAACCCTCTTCTGCCGCCTTCCCCGTCTCGACGATTCCCTCGCGCTACGTCCCGCGGCTTGAGGCCGTCGTGTCACCTGGAGATCACTATGACTCGCTTCACTGTGCTCGTCGCTGCACTCGAGACCCGTTCCGCCCTTCGTGCCACCGCTGTCCACACCGCTGACGCTATCGCCGCGCACACCGGTGTCCCTGCCTGCATCGACGTCATCGACCTTGCCGCGTTGGGTCCGGCGCTGCTCGCTGAAGAAGCGACGGACGGCGTCGCCGACGCGCTCGCCACGATCGCCGCAACCGACGTACTGATCGTGGCCACCCCCCAAATCCACGGCAGCTATACCGGGCTGCTCAAGGTGTTCCTCGACCGGCTGCCGGAGCTGGGCCTCGCCCACGTCATCGCGCTGCCGCTGGCGGTGGTGGACGACCTGCGCAACGGCTACAACATCGAAAGCGACCTGCGGGTCCTCCTGTCCGACCTGGGCGCGTGGGTGGCCGAACCCGGCCTGGTCCTGGCCACTTCGGAACTCGCCGAACCGCTCAGCGTGGTCGACGCGTGGGCGGAAGTCGCAGCTCCGTCGCTCCGCCAGGCCTTGGCCGTCGCCGTGTAAGACGGGCTCAGCCGGTCGGCTGGGCCGCGGCGCGCAGCCGACCGGCTTCCGCTTCCGCCTCGCCGGAAGCCCGGTGGACCAGTGCCACCACGGTGAGGGTGAGCAGGAAACCCAGGGCGCGCAGCACCAGGGGAAGCGGTTCGGTCGGCAAGGGCTCGGCGAAGATCACGGTGCCGGCCACGACCGTGAAGACGTTGCCCACCACATTCGCCGCCGGGGCGGTGATGGAGGCGCGGGAGCGCTGCATCGAAGTTTGGAAGAGCGCAATACCCACCGCCCACCCCAGCGCGTACAGGTAGGGGAACGGGGAGAGTAGGACCGGCACGAGTGCGGCGAAGAGCCCGTGGTCGGCGAGGAGACCGCCGATTCCCTTGCCGTGCAGTCCCGCCACCCCCTGCGCGAGTCCGGCAGCGCCGCCCATGAGAGCCGCGGACGCCCGGCCGCCGCCGACAAGGGCCACCCCTGCCGCGCAGACCGCGAGAGTGACCCCGCTGACCGTGAGCAGGAGAGGAAGGTGCGGGACGGTTCCTGCCGCGGCATCGCGCGGTCCCAGGGACAGGGCCAGCAGGAGGAGGGCGACCGGCATGATGCCAAGGGCGGCCAGCTCTCCCCGGCTGATCCGCTGCTGCTGGGCCAGGGACAGCAGCAGCAGGGTGAGCGAGATCCCCCCGGCAAAGGTCGGCTGGACCACGGAGACCGGGGCAAGTCCCAGGGAGACGATGAGTCCGACGCTGCCCAGTGCCGCCAGCACGCATCCGGCGAGCCACCGGGGGTTGCCGAACAGGACGCGCGCCAGGTGCAGCGGGCGGCGGATGCCGATGGGTTCCGACCGGTGTAGGGCGCGCTGCTCCACGGTCAGGCCGACACCGTAGACCATGGCGGAAACCAAGGCGGCGATCAGACCGGTCACGTGGACGACCTTTCTGGACGGGGGGAGAGCGCCAGCAGGTTACCCGAGGGTAACCCGGGGAGGGGAGACCCCGCTACCCCCGTCCAGCGGCACGGGACACCCGGACGGCGCAGAGTCGCAGCAGGACGCCGCCCCCAGGGACCCCCGTGCCCGGTGCGGTGTCCAACCCCACCACTGGTACGGCAGTTGCGTACGGCATAGCCCGGGGTGAGCACCACATCCTAGGCTGTCCGCTGTGGAGCAGACAGACACCCCGCCCCCCGCGGAAGGGGCCGAGGAGACCGGGAGGCGCCGCCGGTGGCTGTGGGCACGCCCTCCCGTGTCCGGCCTGCTCGCCATCACCATGGCCGCGATGGCCTTCACTATGCTCGTCCTCCAGACCACCCTCGGCGGTTTCCGGGTGGACGGTCCCGCACCCCCCAGACCCGCCCCGCCCACGGAATGGTCCCCGCCCGGGGACCCGGTCCGGATCATGGTGTGCGGCGATTCCCGCGTCCAAGGCAGTACCGGGGACTACACCTGGCGCTACTGGCTGTGGGAGCACCTCACCGAACATGCCGGAGTCGCCGTGGACTTCGTGGGACCGCGCAACGACCTGTTCGACCCGGTCGTCGACCGCCCCGGCGACCACCGCTATGCCGCTGATTTCGACACCGACCACGCGGGCGTGTGGGGAGCCACCGCGGCGGAAGTCGCGGAACGCATCGGCCGGGAAGTCGTCGACGCCGACCCGCACTACCTGCTCCTCCTCGTCGGCGTCAACGACATCGTGCGCGGTGCCAGCACAGCCGAAGTGCTCGACCGGACCCGCGGCATCGTTGCTGCCGCCCGGCTCGCCAAAGGCGACATCCGCATCGTGCTCGGCGAGATCCCCCCGGTGTGGGGTACCGAGAACGACCGGGCGGCCAACACGGTCATCCACAGCTACAACACTGCTCTGCCGACCCTGGCTGAGCAGCTCACCACCGCGAACTCCCCGGTCGTCGTCGCCCGCACGGCCGCCGACTACGCGCCCGCGGACGACAACTGGGACGCCGTCCACCCCAACACGCGCGGCGAACTGAAGATCGCCGCCGCGTTCGCGGACGCGCTGGCCCGCCCCCTCAACCTGGGAGCTCCCTACCCGCGCCCCCTGCCGGAGGTGACGGTGGGGCCCACCGCCGCTCCCGAGGACGTCCGCGCAGAACGGACCGCTGAAGGGGTCCACGTGTACTGGGAGGACGTCGAAGGGGCGACACATTACGAGGTGTTCCAGCGCAGGGTGTCCCCCGATCCGGATGAGCAGACCAGTCTCGGCGTGGTCGCCGCAACCGCGGAGGAGACCGAAACCTACGAGGTCACCGGCCTGTTCGCGGGCGCCGTCTACGAGTTCGCGGTGCGGGCGCTCAAAGGCGACGATCCGGGGCCGCTCTCTGCGTCCGTGCAACTGGAACTGGACGACGACCCGCCGCCCGCCCCCGAAGGGCTCCGCATCGTTGCCGGGGTGCTCACCTGGGAGGCTGCTCCCGGCGCCACGCACTACGCGGTGTGGCGCCGCCAGCTGAAATGCTCCGGTGCAGCGGGCGACCAGTGTGCACCCGCCGACTCCGCGGAAGTGAGCGCTGACACGGGTTGGGAGACCGTAGCCGTCGTGCACGACGCTACGCAGGTGGAGCTCGGCCCGGGCCACGAAGGCCACGAGTTCGCGGTCCGCGCTCACCGGGACTACCTCGCCGGCGGCTTCTCGGAACGGATCGTCTACCGTGCCAGCGACTGACCCTGCCCGGCCGTCCCCCCGCCAGCGGCGCGCAGCATTCTCCTGCTTCCTGCACCGGTGGGGGCCGGCAGGGATCGGACTGGCCGCCGGAGCAGCGGTACTGGGACCCGCCCTGGGACCGGGCTACGTGCTCCGCTACGACATGGTGTTCGTCCCCAACGCCCCGCTCTCCCCTGCGGCCCTGGGCTGGGGGGACGGTTTCCCCCGGGCAGTGCCCAGCGACGCCGTCGCAGCCCTCCTGGGCATGGTGCTTCCCGGCGATGTGGTGCAGACACTGCTGCTGCTCACCGTGTTCGTCCTCGGCGCCGCCGGTGCGGCCCGGCTCGTGCCGGGGCCCGGGCTGGCGGCGCGCAGTGCGGCAGCTCTCGCCTACGTGTGGAACCCGTTCCTCGCCGAGCGGCTGCTGCTGGGGCAGTGGGCGCTGCTGCTGGGCTATGCCGGACTTCCGTGGGTGGTGGCCGCGGCAGCCCGGTACCGCGGACCCCGCGACCTGCCCCGCGTGGGGGCCGCGCTGGTGCCGGCCGCCATCGGCGGGTTCTCGTCTGCGGTACTGTCCGCGCTGGTGGCCCTGCCCATCGCCCTACTGCGGCCGTGGCGGCGGGCAATCGCCGCCAGTGCCGCGGTGCTCGGCTGCCTGGCGGTGGCGGCACTGCCGTGGCTGGTGCCTGCCCTGGCCAGCGCCGCAACGACGGATCCCGCAGCGGTGGACGTGTTCGCGGTCCGCGCCGATACTCCGCTCGGCACGGTGGCCTCCCTGCTCAGCTTGGGCGGGATCTGGAATGCCCGGGCCGTGCCCCCCGGTTTCGCCGAGCCGGTGGGCGCGGTGGGGCGGCTGGTGCTGTCCCTGGTGGCGCTAACCGGGTGGGGATGGCTGCTGCGGCGCGGCCCCCAGCCAGGGTTCCAGGCTGGATTGACCGCGGCCGCAGCGGCGGGCCTGCTGGTCGCCCTGGCAGGCACCGTGGAAGCGGGGAGAGGGGTGCTGCGCGCACTCATCGACCTGTGGCCGGGGTTCGGTCCGCTGCGCGACGGGCACCTCTACCTGGCACCGCTCGCTCTGCTGCAGGCCGTGGGACTGGCTGGCGCCGTGCAGTGGTGGGGGCAGTCCGGTGGGCGGGGGACAGCGCGAGGTTCCCGGGCAGCGACGCGTCTCCTCGCGGGGTGCGCGCTGCTTGCCCCGGTGGTGCTGCTTCCCGGACTGGCGTGGGGCGCGTGGGGGACGCTGCGTCCGGTCGACTACCCCCACGAGTGGGTGACGGTGCAGCGGCTGGTCAACGAGGACCCCCACGAGGGGGCGCTGCTGTCTTTGCCGTGGAGCGCCTACCGGGGTTTTCCCACGGGAAAGGATGCAGCGACAGTGGTGCTGGACCCGGCGATCAAGATGGTCGACCGTCCCGTGGTGTGGAACGACGCGCTGCGGGTGCGGGACGGGGAACAGCTCCGCGTGGTCGCCGGGGAGGACCCGCGTGCCCAGCGGATCGCTCCGCTGATGGGGGACGACGGACTCCCGCGGGACACGCCGGACCTAGCACAGCGGCTGGCCGCGGAAGGGGTGCGCTACGTGCTCGTCGACCGGACCAATGTGCCCGAGGGGAGCAGCCTCGGTTTCGCGCACACCGGTTTCACGGCGGTCCACGACGGTCCGCTGCTCCTCCTCCTGAAAGTTACCGATTAGTACATCACTACAGCGTATGAGGCATGTGAGGCGGCAGATAGGGCCGGAGCAGCGATAACGGTGCGGGTACAGCTCTAGTCAAGTGCCGAATTCGATTCTACTCTTGCTCCATACCCGCACATCCTCAACGACGTGACGCGTCGAGGAAGGAGAAGCGCAGTGGTCAGAATCCTGGTCGCGTGTGCCGTCGGCGCGGCCCTCGCAGTGGTCGCGACCCTGACCGTGACCACGGTTGCGACAACCTCAGCGACTTCCGTCGAACCGGTGAACGAGACGCTCTACAACTACGGCGACAGGTAGGCGCGGCGTGCTCCGGTGAATGCCGTCGCCGCGGCGCCCGGAGCGCTTCGCCGACCACGTTCCAGTCCTCGCACTCCCGACGCAGCGCACACGCACACCCCCTCAGACCGTCGGCACGGTCGGCACCGCCCCTCGGCAACCCCCAAGTCAATTACTCTTCGAATTCAAATAAATGCTTTCCGTGTCGACTGTCTGGGTTTCCCCTGGTCACCGCTCGCGGAAAGTAGAAGAGCACGTGGTCTCCCAACACACCCCCTCCACCGGTCTCCACCCCACCCACCACCCTCACCGGGCCGCACCCGCGGCAACAGCCAACGATCGGACCTCCTCGGTACCGGACGAGAGCCTGGACGCGGCACCCCGCCTCGACGGCGTCCGCATCGCCATGATCAACTGGCGCGACCCGTGGCAGAGCGTCGCCGGAGGCGCAGAGACCTACGCCTGGCAGATCAGCCGCTACCTCGTCCGCTGCGGGGCCGAAGTAGTATTCGTGACCAGCCGGGAACGCGGTCAAGCCCGCGCCGAGACCCGCGACGGCATCGCCATCCGGCGGATGGGCGGCCCCTGGACCGTCTACCTCCGGGTGATGCTGTGGCTCTTGGTGCGGCGACGCCGGTTCCACGCGGCCTTCGACTGCATGAACGGCATCCCCTTCTTCTCCCGAATCGTCCTGCCCCGCCGCACCCGCGTCATCAGCATCGTGCACCACGTCCACGACCTGCAGTTCAACGCCTACTTCAGCCCGCCGCTCGCCCGGCTAGGCCGGTTCATCGAAAGCTGGGTCGCCAGCCGCGTCTACGCTTCCTGCCCCACCGTGACCGTTTCCGAGTCCTCCCGCCGCGCCATGCGCGACAAACTCGGGTGGCGCGCCCCCATCACCATCGTGCACAACGGCGGCCCCGCCCGCGCGCAGCTCCCGCCCACCCCGCCCCGCACCGACCTCGGCTCCCCCGCGATCGTCTTCCTCGGCCGCCTCGTCGTCCAGAAACGCGTCACCCGCGTCGTCGACGCGGTCGCCGAACTCCGGTCCCGCTACCCCGGCCTGCGCGCCCACATCGTGGGACGCGGCCCCGAAAGCGTGCCGCTGCGGGAACGCATCGACCACCACGGCCTCCACGACGTCGTCCACTTGCACGGCTTCCTGCCCGAAGCGGAAAAGAACGCGGTCCTCGCCGGAGCCACCCTGCACGTCACCCCCTCAGAATTCGAAGGCTGGGGGCTCACCGTGATCGAAGCCGCCGCGCACGGCGTGCCCACGGTCGCCTACGACGTGGACGGGCTCCGCGACTCGGTGCGGCACGGAGAAACCGGCTGGCTGGTCCGCGACGGGGAAACCCTTACCGACGTGGTCGAACGCGCCCTCCGCGAACTCGCCGACCCGGTGCGCGCCGCCGAGATCCGCCAAGCCTGCCGAGACTGGGCCGCGCAATTCACCTGGGAACGCAGCGGCTGCGCCATGGCCCACCTGCTCGCCGCAGAACTCCACCGCACCCCGGAAAGGCGAGGTCTGCTCCGTTGACCCCGTCCGCCGCTGACCGTGACGAGACCATAGTCCGCAGGCTCACCCTGCTCGCCGGGTGCCTGCTCCTCAGCGCCCTCGCGTTCAGTCTCGACCCCACACGGATCGTCGGCGACACCAAACTCGACCTCACCATCAACCCGCTGGGCTTCCTGTACCGGGCCCTGTACCTGTGGGACCCGGCGTACTTCGGGCAGCTCCAGAACCAGGCCTACGGCTACCTGTTCCCCAACGGCCCCTTCCACGCCGTGCTCATCAGCGCCGGCATGCCCGAATGGGTGGTCCAGCGGCTGTGGATGGCAGCCCTGCTGTGCGCGGCGTTCACCGGCACCGTCGCCGTAGCCCGCGCCCTGCGCATCGGCTCGCTGCCGACCCAGGTCCTCGCGGGGGTCGCGTTCGCGCTGTCCCCCCGCGTCCTCACCCTGCTGTCGTACAACTCCGCGGAACTCCAGCCGACCCTGCTGCTGCCGTGGGTGCTGCTGCCCCTCATCCACGGGACCCGGCCCGGCGCAGACCCGCGGCGCGCGGCCCTGCTGTCCGCCGCAGCATTCCTGCTGTGCGGCGGCACCAACGCCGCCTCCGAACTGGCCGTCCTGACCGTCCCCCTGCTCTACCTGGCTACCCGCGCCCGCCAGCGGCGCACGTGGACCCTGCTCGGCTGGTGGCTGGCCGCTATCGGCCTCGCCTCCTTCTGGTGGCTGGTCCCGCTGCTGATCATGGGCGGCTACGTGTTCTCGTTCATGCCCTTCACCGAGAACGCCGCCACCACCACCAGCGTCACCTCGCTCCTCAACACGGTGCGCGGGGCCTCCCACTGGCTGGGGTACATCTTCGGTCCCTCCGCGCTCCCCGCCGGCAGCGAAATAGCCACCAAGCCCTGGCTCGTGCTCACCACCACCCTGGTCGCCGGGCTGGGCCTGGCCGGAGCAGTGCACCGGAACAACCCGGAACGGCTGTTCCTCGGCGCGAGCGCGCTCGCCGGGATCACCCTTATCACCGCCGGGTACACCGGAGACTTGGGCGGCCTGTTCGGCCCCACCGTGCAGCACCTGCTCGACGGGGTACTCAGCCCGTTCCGCAACATCCACAAGTTCGACGTCCTGATCCGCCTTCCTGTCGTCCTCGGCCTCGCGCACCTCCCCGTCGCCGTCGCCCACCGCCTCCCCGCCCGCGGCCCGCTCCAGCGTCCCGAAGCCCCGCAGCGCCTGGCCGCGGGCGCGTGCGCGCTGACCGTCCTCGCCACGCTGACCCCGTTCGCCACCGTCGGCGGAGCCACCCGCGGCTCCTTCACCGAAATCCCCGGCTACTGGTACGAGGCGACCGCGTGGCTCGACGCGCACAGCGGCGGCCGGATGACCATGGCGGTCCCCGGTTCGGCGCGCGGCGAATACCTCTGGGGCCGCCCCATGGACGAGCCCATGCAGCCGCTCATGGACACCCCGTGGACCAACCAGCAGATCATCCCCTGGGGCTCAGCGGGGGTGTCCCGGCTCACCCACGCCGTCGACCAGCGGCTCTCCACCGGGCAAGGGTCTGCGGGCCTCGCCCAGGTCCTCGCCCGCATGGGAGTGCGCTACCTGCTCGTCCGCAACGACCTGCAGCGCGAAGGGAACAACGGCGGCTGGCCCGCCCGAGTCCACCAGGCGCTCGCCGACTCGCCAGGCATCGAACACGTGCGCTCCTTTGGCCCTGTCATCGGCAGCCTCGACGCGCTGCCCGCCGCGCACTGGTACGACCAGCCCTACCGGGCGCTCGACATCTACGAAGTCACCGACACCGCCCCGCTGGCCAGCACGGTCCCCGCCGATACGGCGCTGCGCGTCATCGGCGGGCCCGAAACCCTGCTGGCCATGGCGGACACCGGGCTGCTCACTGACGACCGCCCCGTGATCGTCGGCGACGACCCGGGAGCCGAGCAGATCGCCGCCGCCGACACCGTCGTCTCCGACACCCTGCGCCGTGTCGAAGTCGTCTACCCCGATGTGCGGCGCAACACCTCAGCCGCCCTCACCGCCACCGAAGAATTCGACCGCGACATGCCCGCTCCCGACGTCGTCGACCCCGCCTGGGAGCCCTACACCGCCGTCATCCGCTACGAAGGGATCGCCGCGGTCACCGCCTCCTCCGCCGAATCCCGCGCCTCTGCTTTCCCCAGCCGGCGTGACCCGGGCCGGACCCCGTACGCGGCACTCGACCAGTCCTCCGCCACCTCGTGGCGGTCCAGCAGTATCGAAGGTGCGGTCGGGGAATGGCTGGAAGTGACGTTCACCGAACCCCGCGACGTGACCGGCACCACCATCACCTTCGAACGGCTCCCGGACACCCCGCCCCCCGCCACGGTCACCGTCACCACCGACCACGGCAGCGCCCAAACCGACATCGACCCTTTCCACCTCACCCAGGAACTCGTAGTCCCCGAAGGGAAGACCAGCAGGATGCGGATCCGCGTCGACGAGCTCGCCTGGGAGCCTGGATACCGGGCCGGCACCCGGGTCGGCATTGTCTCGCTCGCCATCCCCGGGCTCCGCGCCGACCGCATTCTCACCGTGCCCGGCGTCGTCGACGCCGACACCCTGCTGTTCACGGGGGCAGCGGGCGCCGCCCCCGGCTGCTTCCACGGGTCACGGGTGTGGACTTGCCATCCCAGCCTGGAAATCCAGGGCGAGGACGCCTACCGCCTCGACCGGAGTGTCACGCTTTCCGCTGAGGCCGCGGCCAAAGACCACGTCATCACCGGGCAGGTCACCGTGGTCGACCTGGAACGGATTGAGAAGAACGCCAACCGCGCGGGCGGCTACCCGAAAGTCACCGCGTCGTCCACCTCGGTTGACCACCCTGCCGCGCTGGGCCGGAACGCGTTCGACGGCGACGACGCCACTGTCTGGTACCCCTCCCCGGACGACAACCGCCCCTCCCTGCACATCGACTTCGGCACGACTGTGACCCTCTCCGAGCTGACCGTGGAGTTCCCCCGCGGCGACACCGTCACCCGGCCCATCGGCGTGGTACTGGACACCGGCACCACCGTCCGTGAAGGACTCCTCGACGCCTACGGGCACTTCACGTTCGCGAAACTGCGTGCCAAAGAGCTGCGGATCGTCTTCGACCCGCCCGCAGACCAGCCACTGGAGATCGCGGAAATCGTCCTCCCCGGCGTCGCCCCGTCCCGCTCGGTCCCCGACGACACGGACGCCACCACCGGATGCGGTCAAGGACCGACCGTGACCGTCAACGGTACGCCGGTGGAGACCCGGATCAGCCGCGGAACCGTGCGCGACCAGCTGGCCGGACGGCCCGTCGAGTTCACGAGCTGCACCACCGTGCCCCTCACCGCAGGAGCCAACCGGATCACCCTGCCGCCCACTGAGCGGTACCGCGTGGACTCGGTCATCGTCCGCGATGCAGAACAGGCCGCCCAAGAAGACGCTGCCCCGGTCCGCGCCGCGGCCGTAGACGTCGAAGCGTGGGGCCGCAGCGAACGCCGGGTCACCGTGGACACCGACGTCGACTCCTACCTCGTCGTCACCGAGAACTTCAACGACGGGTGGACGGCACGGCTCGCCGATACCGGAACTGAGCTCACCCCGGTGCGCGTCGACGGGTGGAAGCAGGCGTGGCTGCTGCCCGCAGGAACCTCCGGGGAGATCGTCCTCTCCTATGCCCCAGACACCCTCTACCACGCGGCTCTCGCCGTCGGCGCTGTCCTGGTCGCGGTACTCCTCGTCATGCTGCTGCTCCTGCCCCGCACGGCAGCAGCCCAGCGCTGGGCAGCCCTCCCCGCAGCAGGGACGACCCGCCTCCCCCTGCCCGTCGTGGGCGTCATCGCTGTCCTTGCCGGGATCGTGAGTTCCGGGTGGGCGGGCTGCGCCGTCGCCCTGGCCGGACTCTTCACCGCCTCCGCCCTGGAGCGGCGCGGACAGCGGGTCTCCCCCAGCTGGGTGGTCGCCGGTTCACTTGCCGCAGCCGGGCTCTGCGCCGCGAGCGGCAGCGCGCTCGCCGCCCACCTGCCACTGCACGAGGCCACGGCCGTGCTCGCGGAACCGCTCCGCGGCTGGGTCGCGCAACTGCTGTGCCTGCCCGCACTGGTGAGCATCGTCCTCGCCCTGCCGTCCACCCCGCGCCGCCGCCCCTCTCCCGCGGCAGCCCAGCATGCCCCCTCCCGCGCCGCGGCCCGCCCACAGCCCGACAACGCGGAGGAAGCACCGTGACCCGAGCAGAGGACACGGCGGAACCGCAGCCGGTCGACCAGACCGGGGAGGAGCGGCAGCCCACCGTACGGCGGAGGCCGCCGCGCGGCGCGGGACTGCTGACGACGATGCTGGGCGCGTTCTGTCTCACCGCTGCCCTGCTCCTCCCGCTGGTCGTCGCCCCCCGGCTCGCCCTGCTGCCCGCCGAATTCCACTACACGTGGACCCTTCTCGACCCCCACGCCACCTACTTGGACACTGCGCACTGGCAGACCCGGGAGAACGTGGAGGTCAAACAGACCGTCAGCACGCGGGGCACCCCGGTGCCGGGCGCACCGGGCCTGGTCGCGGTGGCGACAACCATCGACACCCATGGCCCGCTAGGAGCGATCGGCTTCCTCGAATACCAGCGCGTCGTTGACCGGGCCAGCGGACGGATCGTGGACTGCTGCGGCACCAGCGGTGCGGGCAGCGGGGCGCGGACCGGGCTCTGGCCGCCCGGCACGGCCGAGGCAGCGTTCGCCTTCCACGACCCGGAGACGCACGCGGCACCCGTGATGCGCCTCGACGGGATCGAGGACCGGGACGGGCTCACTGTCCACCGCTACCGGCAGGAGATCCCGCCAACCCGGGTCCCCGGATCGGTCCGCGACGTGCCCGCCGCAGCACTCGGCCTGGACCGCAAAGGCACGGTGCGCGCCGAACGCTGGGTAGAGGCCGTCCGCGTCTACTGGGTGGAGCCGTCCAGCGGCCAAGTCGTCGACCTGGCCGAACAGCGGCGTGAAACACTCCGCGCCCTCGACAGCGACCACGAGCGGCTGCTGCTCGACGCGGACCTCGAAGCGGTCCCCAGCCAGGTCGGCCGGGCCCGCCACCTCGCCGACACCCAGGTGCGTCTGCTGCGGGCCGTGCAGGAATGGGGGCCGCTCGTCCTCGGCGTCTGCGGCGCGGTGCTCGTCGCATCCGGGATGCTGCTGGCCCGGCGCGCAGCCCGGGCTACCTCCTGACGCAGCACTCCCACGGCACGTCGGCAGCCGACACGCTCCTGATGCGGGCCTACTAGCGGCGACGCAGCACCAGCAGCAGGTTCCAGGTGAGGAACTCGCGGAGCACCGGGATCCGCACCACCGGATACGCCCACCACGGCAGGTAGCGGGGCAGGATCGCCACCACCGAGGCGTGCGGGGTCCGCCGCGCCCAGCGGATCATCTCCGCGGCCGAGACCGCAAACAAGGTGGAGCCGAAGTCGTTCTTCGGGCGGCGACCGTGACGGCGGGTGAACCGGCGGGCCGCGTAGTGGCCGCCGAAGTAGTGCCACGGCGACGTCTCATGCCCGCCCCACGGGGAGAGCCACAGCGTGTACGACAGGTAGATGATCCCGCCCGGCCGGGTGACCCGCACCATCTCATCAGCCATGCGGATCGGGTCGGGGACATGCTCCAGCACGTTGGAGGAGAAGCACACGTCCACCGAACCGGTGCGCAACGGCAAGTCGAGGGCACTGCCCAGGACCGCGTTCTTCGGCAGGACCCCGTCCCGCAGCCGCATCTCACCCGCGTCAGCGTCCACACACAGGCAGCGCGCCCCCGCCTCGCGGAGCGCGTCCGCGAAATAGCCGGGACCGCCGCCCACATCGGCGACGATCGCACCGTCCAACTCGGTGTACTGCTGCAACTGCGCCACCGTGTCCCGGGCCAGAGTGCCGTAGAAGAAGTCCGGGTCGGTCTGCTCTTTGCGGAACGCCGCGAACAGCCGCACCGACCGGCCCACCGTGGCGCGGAAGGGGACGGGAGAGGTCACAGGGCGGCCCCCGGATCCTTGCGGGCGTAGTAGCGCATGTGGACCCAGTGGGTGCCGTGGTCGTCGCCCGCGTACTCTTCGGCGGAGACCACCCGGACGCCGTGGGAGGCGAGCAGCTCCCGCATCTGCTCCGGCGGCATCGTGTGCATGCGCATCGGCGCGGGATATCCGAGCAGGACGCGCTGGATGAACCGGATCACGCGGTGCGGTGCATACCGGAACACCAGCCCTTTCACGGTGCGGCGCTCGGTGGCGGGCATCCCCGCCACTAAGGCCCCGCCAGGCCGCAGCACCCGGGCGAACTCCGCGAGGTACCCGCGGGCCAGGGGCGGCGGCAGGTGCTGCAGCACCAGGTCGGTGTAGACCAGGTCGAAGGAGGCGTCAGGGAAGATCTTCAGGTCGGGGGCGTCGTTGAGGAGGAAGTCGATCCGGCCGCCGCTGCGGTCCAGTCGGCGGGCCTCCGCCAGCATGGGCGCGGAGATGTCCACCCCCACTACCCGGTCGAAGTAGGCGGCCAGGGCGTTGGACAAGCGTCCCGCCCCGCAGCCGAAATCCAGTGCCCGCTCCCGGCCGTGCGCGATCCCGAGCTCGGCCAGCCGCGCCATCGCGGCGTCGATCTCGGCCCGGCCCGAGGCGAGGAACTCGTCATCGTCCCATCCGCCGTGCCGTTTGGCGGGGTCGACGCAGACCGCCCACAGGGGAGCGGCGGCCCCCAGCGTCGTCCAGTCCTTCCGGATCTCGTCGAGACTCACGAACACTCCTGACAGCCGCCACGGTGCGGCGGACGGCAACAGTTCACGTTTTTTCCGCGTTCCGGGTACGACCATGGACCCCGCGGGGTGAGCTACGCAATAGTGGGCAATGTGCCTCATTCTGTCACTTCCGCTGATGGCGGCGTCAACCCCGACAGCCGTCTGACTACCTCCCCGGCGACCGCACCGTCGGAGCGAGAAGTCCCGCAGAAGAGCCACCGTGTCGTGCTCGCCGGTGCCGCACTCATCGCCCTCACCCTGGGCCTGCGCGCCTGGGTTCTGCGGCACGCCTACTTCATCGAAGACGACTTCCTGTTCGTGGCCGACGCGGCAGCCTCCCCGCTGACCTTCGACTACCTGACCAGCCTGCACAAAGGCCACTTCATGCCCGGGGCGAAGCTACTGGTCGCCGTGCTGACTGCCCTGTCCCCCTACAACTGGACGCTGGCTGCGGGCACCATGCTCGCCCTGCACGGCGCCGCCGCAGCGGCGACCTTCCGGCTGCTCGGCGAAGTCTGGGGATGGCGCTGGGCGATTCTCGCACCGTTGGCCGTCGCGGTGTGCGCGCCCCTCACCGTGCCTGTCCTGGCCTGGTGGTCAGCAGCGCTCAACGCGATCCCGTTCCAGCTGGCGACAGCGCTCGCCCTGCTGTGGACGGTGCGCTACCTGCGCCACGGACGCGAGCGGGACGCGTGGCTGGCCGCGGCCGCGGTCGTGGGCGGTATGGCGTTCTCCGTCAAAGCCCTGCTGCTGCCGCTGCTGCTCTTCGCCGTGGCGGTCGCGTTCCACACCCCCGGACCGTTGACGTGGGCGCCGTCAGCCGCCCTGCGCGCCCGCCCCAGGTTCTGGACCGGTATGGGCGCCCTGTTCCTCGGCTACCTGGTGGTCTACATGAGTCGTCCCGCTGATGCGGAGGGTGCTGGGGTGCCGGCGCTGAAGGCGGCGCTCGGACAGGCGCGGCGGCTCCTCTTGGAGACCTTCCCCGTCGGGGCCGTGGGCGGTCCGTTCTCGTGGGGGCCGGTCACCCCGGCAGGCGGCCTGCTCCAACCGCATCCGGCCCTCGTCGCGGCAGCGTGGACGGTGCTGGCGGCGATGGTGGGGGTGAGCCTGCTGCACCGCCCCCGATGGGCGTGGCGTGCCTGGGCGCTGCTCGTCGGCTACCTGGTGTGCGTGGACCTTGTCCCCACGCTGGTGGCGCGTGGACGCTACCACGAGCTCGTCGGCTACGACCCCCGCTACGTGGCCGATGCTGCTCTCGTGTTCGCGTTCTGCGTGGCCTGGGCGTTCCTCGCCCCCCGCTGGGAGGAGTCCGCTGCGCAGCGCCCGGTTCGGCAGCGGATCCGCCTGCCCAGACGGCTGCTCCGCGGCACAGCAGCGGGGGCCACGGCCGGGTTCGTCGCTGCGGCTTCCGTGTCCACCGCGGCCTACGCGGACACCCTGTCGGGGGACCGGGTCCACTGGTACCTGGACACGGTGCGCGCTTCCCTGGCCGCGATCCCCGAAGAAGCGGGAGTGTTCCCCCGTCCGGTTCCCGAAGACATCGTGCTGCCGTGGAACGGGCATCGCCGGTTCAGCTCGTTCCTGCTCAGCCCGCTCGCCGGCGACGACGCCGAGCGGATCGCCGACCCCCAGCCCGCGGCCCTGCCCATGGTGCTCAACGACGCGGGTTTCCTCGTGGTCGCCGAGCCCGCACCGGACAGCGTCTTCCTCGGCCCGCCTGACGACGGGGAATGCGTGGAGACGCTCGACGGCCAGGTACTCCACCAGGTCTCCACCTTCGGCCACCCCGGCCACGTGCTGGGCCTCAGCTACGTCTCCGACCGGGATGCCGAAACCACGGTGGGGCTCGACACGGTCACCCAGACCACGGTCCTGCCTGCTGCCCCCTACGGGGGATCCTGGTATGTGCCGCTGACCGGGAAAGGGCAGACCCTGGTGATCAAGGTGCCCGATGAGGTCTGCCTGACCTGGGTCACGTTCGGCGAACTCGTCCCGTCGGTGGAAGGCAACCCCTGGGAGCAGGAAGACCTGGAAGAGAAAACTGAATAGGGCAGTGCCCGCTCAGGAAAGCACCGGGGAGCAGCCGCGTACCGGCGGGGTGCAGGACCGTGCACAGCCCGGGCAGGCACCGGGAAGCGCGGTCAACGAGGCAACCGGCGCCACACGGGACGGGGCAGCAGCCTGAAGACCAGCGCCAGCACGCCGAGGGCGCGGGGAACCCACACGGTCCGCGTGCCGCGGCGGAGCGCCGCAGCGACCGTGTCCGCGACCTGCTGCGGAGTGGTGGCCAGCGGCGCTTCAGGCACGTGCGCGGACATGCGGGTGCGCACATATCCGGGACGGACCACCAAGACCCGGGCGCCGCTCTCGGCGAGCAGGTCGCCCAACGCGTGGGCAAAACCGTCGAGGCCTGCCTTGGCCGCTCCGTAGACGAGGTTGGCGCGCCGCACTCGCACCCCCGCCACGGACGACAGCACCACCAGGGTTCCGTGGCCCTGTTCGCGGAGCCGGGCCGCAACCGCCAACCCGGCCGACACATGACCGGTCAGGTTCACTGTCACGTTCTCGGCTGCCGCCACGGGGTCGCCGACGAGGCGCGACTGGTCGCCGAGCACCCCGAACGCGGCGACCACCACGTCGAGGTCGCCGACGAGACGCACCGCCTCCGCAACGGTTGCGGCATGGTCGGCGGGCGTGGCCGCGTCGAAGTCGACGACGTGCACGTCGGCAGCGCCCTGAGCTCGGAGGCGGGCGGCCGCCTCCGCCAGCGGCGCCTGCCGTCCCGGCCGGGCCGCCAGCACGATCCGGCGGGCGCCGTCGCGGACCAGCCGTTCCACGATGGCCAGCCCGATCTCGCTGCGTCCGCCGAGCAGCAGCACCGATTCCACGGCACGTGCTGTCCGACGCATCTCGCTCCGTCCTCCTGTCACAGTTCTAAACGGCGGGCCAGGTCCGAGACCAGCACCCGCTCGGGGTCCACCCGGTCCCGCACCCGGTGCCACCGGGGAAGCTCCGGGTACATGGCGTGCACGGTTGCCGCTGCGGCCCGGCTGTCCTTGGCCAGGTAGAGGCGGCCTCCCGCGGCGAGCACCCATTCGTCGAAGCGGGTGAGCAGCGGGAGGAGTCCAGGAAGGTCGGCGGGCAGGTCCACCGCTAGTGTCCACCCGGGCTGGGGGAAGGACAGCGGAGCGGGAGTGCCGGGGCCGAAGCGTTTCAGGACCGCGAGGAACGAGGGGGCCTGGTGCTTCGCCAGGTGCTCGACGATCCGCCGCAGCGTCTCCTCCTGCCCGAACGGCACGGTGAACTGGTACTGCACCAGGCCGCGGGACCCGTACAGCCGGTTCCAGTCGCGGAGCGCGTCCAACGGGTAGAAGAACGCGGTGACCTCCTGGAGCTCGTCCCGGCGGCGGCGCGGCGCTGCCGCATAGTAGGCCGTGTTGAAGGCCCGTACGGTGGTCGGCGTCAGTAGGCGGGAGGGCACGCCGCGCGGCACCCGGATCCCCTGCCGGGGCCGGTAGCGCAACGGGTCGCGGCGGGCCGCGGGAGGCAGGTCGGCGACGTGGGCGTGGTGGGCGCGGGTGAGCACGCCGCGCCCCAGAAAGCGGCCGCGCGCCAGCAGGTCCAGCCAGCACACCGAGTAGCGGTAGTCGTCGTCGCGCTCGGTCATTGCCGCTAGGGCCGCCTCCAGGTCAGGGATGCGGTCGGTGTCCACTCGCATCCGCGAGGTCGTCACGGGAAGCACGGTGAACGTGGCTTCGGTGATCACCCCGGTCAACCCCATGCCGCCGACGGTCGCCCAGAACAGGTCCGGGTCCCGGTCGGGGCCGAGGCGGCGGACCGCGCCGTCGGGGGTGACGAGGGTGAGGGCGCGCAGGTGTGCGCCGAACGACGAGTCGACGTGGTGGTTCTTGCCGTGGACGTCGGCGGCGATCGCTCCCCCCACGGTGACCTGCCGGGTGCCGGGGGTCACCGGGAGGAAGAAGCCGCGGGGCAGCAGGTGGCGCAGCAACGTGTCCAGGCTGGTGCCTGCCGAGGCAGTGACCGTGCCCGCAGCCGCGTCCACCCGGAAGCCCGGGGTGAGGTCGGCGCAGTCCACTACGGTGCCGTCCGCGTTCTGCGCGGCATCACCGTAGGAGCGGCCCAGACCGCGGGCGACCGCGCCGCGTCCGCGGGCGGCGGAGCGGAGCACAGCGGCGAGTTCGTCTGTGGTGCGGGGGCGCACCACGGTGGCGACGGTGGGGCGCAGGAGTCCCCAGCCGGTGAGCGGTGTGCGGTGGCGGTGCACCGGTCCTCCCTGCCGTCGAATCAGGCTCAGCCCACGTGGACGCCGAGCAGGACGAGGGCCCCGAGAGCGGCGAGGCACAGCTGCAGTGGGCGGTCACGCAGCACCAGTTCCTCCGGCTCCTCTCCGATGCCGCGGTCCACGAGCGCGTGGAGCCGGAATACCGCCATGACCAGGGGAACGATACTCGCTACGGTCAGCACCTGGGCGAGGCCGGTGGGAGTGGTCCACGCCCACAGGAAGTAGGTGGCGACCATGGCGCTCGCGGTCGCGATCCGCAGCCGGGTGAGGAAACCGGTCGTGTAGTACGCGAGGGTGGCGCGGGTGCGTCTGGAAGCGGGGGTGCGGAGCTCCGCTTCCCGTTTCCCCGCCACGACGAGAAGCGCCCCCAGGGAGACGACGGCGAGGAACCAGCCGGTGATGGGGACACCGGTGGTGGCCCCTCCGGCGAGGGCGCGCAGCACGTGGCAGCCCGCGACTGCGGCGATGTCGCAGAGTGGAAGGTGTTTCAGCCCGTAGGTGTAGCTCACCGACAGCGCAAGGTAGCCGACGAGGACCAGGGCAAGGCGGGGCTTGGCGGCGGCCAGCGCGACCAGCGGGGCGGAGCCGATGAGGAGCGCGCCGAGGACCGCGGCCAGGGGGACGGGGACCAGGCCGGAAGCGATGGGACGGTGCCGTTTGCGGGCATGGGCCCGGTCGGCTTCCGCATCAGCGATGTCGTTGAGCAGGTAGGTGCCGCTCGCCGCCGCACAGAACAGGAGGAAGGCCAGCAGGGTGTCGGCCGCGGCTGCCGCAGAGTCCAGTGCCCCGGCGAGCGCGGGTGCCGCTGCGACGAGGAGGTTCTTGATCCACTGCCGAGGACGGGCCACGAGCAGGACGCCCCAGGCCACGGCGCGTGGCCCGGGACGTCGCAACGGGGGAGTCCCGCGTTCCGGGTGCGGGCGGAACGCGGGGCCGCTCGTCGACAGCACGTCAAGCGCGGGCGTGGGCAGGGGTTCTGGTGCGGGACAGGGAGAGCGCCAGACCGATCACGAGGACCACGGCGCCCACTGCGAGCAGCACGATCGGCAGGGTGGTGCGGATGAGGATGATCTTGTCGCCGTCGGCGGCAGCCGCGACCCGTTCAGCAACGGTCTCGTCGGTGAAGTCCATCGTGGCGTCGAACATGACGAGCCGTTCCTCACCGTCGACGACTGCGACACGGCGCTGCTCCTCACGGAGGTCGAGCGGGGAGCCGGTGATCGGGTCGACCCAGTAGGTGCGGGTATTGGAGTAGACGATGTCGGCGGTGACGTCGCCTTCCCCGTCGAGGCCGAGCAGGCTGCGGGGCAGCTCGCGGGTTTCGACCACGGTCGGTTCGACCTCTTGGACGAACTTGTAGGCCTCCACACCGGGGTGGCCGTCTACCTCTTCGACTCCTTCGAACCTGATGGGCAGGGCTTCGCGGACGGTGGAGTCGAAGAATTCGTAGTCGCGCTGTTCGACGAGGAACGGCCACTTGAATGCCTGGCCGCTCTGCGGGACGGATTCCTCGTTGACCGAGGAACCACAGCAGTCCACCGCTTCGCCGGTGACCCGGTCGTGCGCGGTGTGCCGAGTGGTGGAGAGGAAGGCGAAGTCGCGGTCGACGTCTTTCACCCAGCGGAACTCGTCCCAGACGACGATGTCGTCGTCGCTGGCGCGCACGTCCGCCTTGAGGGTGGTGTGCGCTTCGACGGTCGCCCCCTCGATCACCTTCATCTCTTCGACGTTGAAGTAGGTCGCGTCTTCGCTGCGGTTGACCGTCTGCGCGTAATAGTCCAACGGAGTCTTCATGAATGCGCTGGCCACCCAATAGCGCAGCAGGGGGGCAAGCACAAGGCAGAAGACCCCGAAGGCGACGCCCACGGTGGCCACGGTACGACGCATGGCTCCTCCTGACGGGGCCTGGGGGTTTGGGGAGGGTTTGATGAAGTTTTGGGTATCGTATGGACTCTTAGTGATATGAGTCACCCCTATGTGACCGAATTTTTGTAATCCGATTCTGTTTCTGGTTGGGAGAGAAACGTGACCACAGCCCTCTCCCGTTCGGCCAACACAGCACTTCCTCAGGTCAGCGGGCACCAGCCCGCTCTTGAAGGCATGCGGGCGCTCGCGGCGCTTCTGGTGTTGCTCTTCCACGTCGCTATGGAGACGGGGGATGCGCTCGCCCCAGGGGTAGGCGGCGCACTCCTCGCCGGAGGCGATATGGCGGTGCCGCTGTTCTTCGCGCTTTCCGGGCTGCTGCTCTACCGGCCCTGGGCCAACGCGGCGATCGACGGCGAACCCGGCCCGTCAGTCCGCAGCTACCTGCGGCGGCGGGCAGCGCGGATCCTTCCCGCCTACTGGCTGGTCGCTGTGGTGGCCCTCCTGCTGTGGTCACGCGAACACTTAGGGACACCGCGTGCCTGGCTGGAAATCCTGACCTTGACGTTCATCTACGACCCTGCTCCGTGGTGGACCGGCACTGGGCCGCGCGGGCTAGGCCAGATGTGGAGCCTGTGCGTCGAAGTCGCTTTCTACGTGCTGCTTCCCCTGCTGGCCGTGGGACTGGCGATGTTGGCCGCACGCGGAAGCGATCCGGAAGGGCGGGCTCGGATCCTGCTCACCGGGGTTGCCGTGCTTCCCGTGCTCAGCCTGGCCGCGCTCGTCATCCAGTTCTTCCCGGAACCGCGCCTCCACCTGCACGCCTGGCCCCCACGTGCCCTCGGCTTGTTCGCTGTCGGTATGGCGCTTGCGGTCCTGGCCCGGTGGGCGTGGTGGGAGCGTGACGCGGCCGGACCGGTACGCCGGTTCTGCCAGACGCTCGCAGCCTCTCCTGGACTGTGCTGGAGTGTTGCCGCAGCCGCCTACCTGCTGGGATGCACTCCGCTGACTGGCGACCGGTTCCGCGGAGCGGAGGACTTCTGGGCGGGGGTGGCCGAACTCCTGGTCACCATGGTTTTCGCGTTCTTTCTGATCGCCCCGCTCGCGCTGCTTCCCCAAGAGCCGACTGCCCGACCCTCCTGGTTGCGCACCTTCCTGGAGCATCGGACCATGCGCTTCCTGGGCCGGGTCTCCTACGGCATCTTCCTGTGGCAGTTCGTTGTGCTCTACCTGTGGCGCGACGTGACGAACCAGGAAGCATTCACCGGTTTCTTCCCGCTCGACCTCGTCCCCGTGGCCGCGGGCACCATCCTGCTCGCGGCCGCCACCTACTACTGGGTGGAGCAGCCGATCATGGCCCGTGTCACGCGCCGACCCGACGCGTCCGCTACCCCGGAACCGGCTGACGCGGACCGCGCTACTGCCCCGCAACGGTAGGGTCAGCCCATGGCAGACGGAGAAGTCCTCATCGTTGTCGGCGCCGCGATCATCCGGGACGGCGCAGTCCTCGCCGCGCAACGTGCAGAACCCGAGAGCATGCGGGGCGGATGGGAGTTCCCCGGCGGCAAGGTTGACCCCGGTGAGAGCGAGGAAGAGGCGCTGATCCGCGAGTGCCGGGAAGAACTGGATGTCGACGTCCGGCCGTTGGAACGGCTGCCCCGCGAAGTCGACTTTCCTACACGCCCCGGCAGCCCTCGCGCGGTCCTGCGCCTGTGGACCGCAGAACTCCTTCGCGGCGAACCCCGCCTCGTGGAGCACCTGGCGCTGCGCTGGCTGACCCCGGAGACCCTCGACGACGTGGACTGGCTGCCCACCGACGCACCGTTCCTCGACGATGTCCGGAACGTTTTGGCGCCGCACAGCGTCTCCAGCTCCCTGCTCGACAAGTGACCAAAGAGCGCACCCCGTGTGACCAGCCCGTCATCACGGCAGGGGGTGAGCGGCGCATAAAATGGCGGGAGGCCGCGGAAGTCGCGGTGCCCCCTCTGTTTTCCCACAACACGATCGAGACTTTCGCATGCCTACCGCCACCACCGCCCACAACACGGCCCGCCGCACCGACCTGCGCAACATCGCCATCGTCGCGCACGTCGACCACGGCAAAACCACCCTCGTGGACGCCATGCTCTGGCAGTCCGGGGCGTTCCGCGCCAACCAGGACGTCGACGAGCGGGTCATGGACTCCGGTGATCTGGAACGCGAGAAGGGCATCACCATCCTCGCCAAGAACACCGCGGTCCGCTACACCACGCCCGCCGGCGAGAACATCGTCATCAACATCGTCGACACCCCTGGCCACGCCGACTTCGGCGGGGAAGTGGAGCGCGGGCTGTCCATGGTGGACGGTGTGCTGCTGCTTGTCGACGCCAGCGAAGGGCCTCTCCCGCAGACGCGGTTCGTGCTGCGCAAAGCCCTGGCTGCCCAGCTCCCGGTGATCCTCGTCATCAACAAGGTGGACCGCCCGGACAGCCGGATCGCCGAGGTGGTGGACGACACCTACGAGCTCTTCCTCGACCTGGACGCCACCGAGGAGCAGATCGACTTCCCCATCGTCTACGCGTGCGCCCGCGAAGGCCGGGCCTCCCTCACCCGCCCCGCCGACGGCAGCCTCCCCGACAGCGACACTCTGGAACCGCTGTTCACCACCATCCTCGACACGATTCCCGCCCCCGCCTACACCCCGGGCGCACCCCTCCAAGCCCACGTCACGAACCTGGACGCGTCCCCGTTCCTGGGCCGGCTCGCCCTGTGCCGCGTCCACCAGGGAGAGATCCGCAAAGGCCAGCAGGTCGCCTGGATCCGCACCGACGGCAGCATCGAGCACGTCAAAGTCACCGAACTGTTCCTGACCGAGGCGTTGGACCGCAAGCCCGCGGAGAAAGCCGGGCCTGGCGACATCATTGCGATCGCCGGTATCCCCGACATCATGATCGGGGAGACCCTGGCCGACCCGGCGGATCCCCGGCCGCTGCCGCCGATCACCGTGGACGAGCCAGCGATCTCCATGACGATCGGCACGAACACGTCGCCGCTCGTGGGCCGGGTCAAAGGCGCGAAGGTCACCGCCCGCCTCGTCAAAGAACGTCTCGACCGGGAACTCGTCGGCAACGTCAGCCTGCGCGTCCTGCCCACCGACCGGCCTGACACGTGGGAGGTGCAGGGGCGCGGGGAGCTGGCGCTGGCCATCCTCGTCGAGCAGATGCGCCGTGAAGGCTACGAGCTGACCGTGGGCAAACCGCAGGTCGTCACCAAGGTCATCGACGGCCAGGTCCACGAGCCTGTGGAGCGCCTCACCGTGGACATCCCCGAGGAGTACCTGGGCGCCGTCACCCAGCTCCTCAACATCCGCAAGGGCCGCATGGAGACCATGACCAACCATGGCACCGGATGGGTCCGCATGGACTGGACGGTGCCGTCGCGCGGCCTCATCGGCTTCCGCACCGAGTTCCTCACCGAGACGCGCGGCACCGGTATCGCCCACCACGTCTTCGACGGTTATGCGCCGTGGTTCGGCGAGCTCCGCACGCGCGCCACTGGATCGCTGGTCGCCGACCGCAGCGGCAAAGCCACCGCCTATGCCATGTTCGGCCTGCAGGAGCGAGGCACGCTTTTCGTGGAGCCGGGCACCGAGGTCTACGAGGGCATGGTGGTCGGCGAGAACTCCCGTGCCGACGACATCGACGTCAACATCACCAAGGAGCGCAAGGTCAGCAACGTGCGCTCCTCCACCGCCGAGGAGCTCGAACGCCTCTCCCCGCCGCGCAAGCTCTCCTTGGAGGAGGCGTTGGAGTTCTGCCGCGAGGACGAATGCGTGGAGGTCACCCCGGAGGCGGTCCGCATCCGCAAAGTCATCCTCGACCAGAAGGAGCGGGCCCGCATCCTGGCCCACCGCAAGCGCCGCTGAGCGCGGCTGCAGACGCCCTAGCTGCGGGGAAGGCGGCAGCCCGTGCGGCACAGAAGAAAACCAGCAAACGTCGCATTCCCTTGACCGCATGGTTTTCTCGCGTTTCCAACCGTAATCTGAGGGGCACACGACGCCTTCCCGGTTTCCGGTGCTCGAGCGGCGATGTCCGTCGGGCGAACGATAAGGACCTTCCATGGCGCAGCCTCACGCGGTCATCATCGGTGGCGGTGTCGGCGGGCTCACCGCCGCGGTCGCCCTCCACGACAGGGGATGGGCTGTCACCGTCTGCGAACCGTCCACATCTCCAGGAGCCGTCGACACCGGCCTGGGGATCCTCCCCAACGGGCTACGCGTACTGCGCGCCCTCGGCGTCGGTGAAGCCTTCCACGCGGCCGCAGCCTGGCCGCCTACGGTGGAACTGCGCCGCGCCGACGGCCGTGTCCTGCTGCGCCTGGAACAGGAGCGGTTGACCCGCAGGTACGGGGCAGCGGTCGCTGTGGTCAGCCGCTCCGCCCTGCTCCGACTCCTCGCCGCCCGGCTGCCGGCCGGGGCGATCCACGTGGGTGTGACGGTGACCGAGCTCCACGTGGGGGACATCCACCAGCGGGCCCATGTTCGCACCACGGCGGGCGACCTGGCCGCAGACCTCGTTGTCGCGGCCGACGGTGTCCACTCCAGGATGCGCGCCCTGCTGTTCCCCCGCCACCCGGAACCGACGTATGCGGGCTTCACGACGTGGCGGTTCCTCACCCCCGCCCCGGTGCACGCCGTCCCGGCAGGGGAGACGTGGGGCAGCGGCGCGTCCTTCGGGGTGCTGCCCCTGCCCGACGGCCGGGCCTACTGCTATGCCACGGCCACCGCACCCGCGGGTCAGCGGTCCGCCGACGAGCGGGCCGAACTCTTGCGGCTGTTCGGCTCCTGGCACGACCCCATTCCCGCACTGGTCCGCGCTGTCCCCGCCCAGGCAGTGGTCCGCGCAGACGCCTGGGTGGCCGACGATCCGCTGCCTGCCTACCACAGCGGCCGGGTGGCGCTGGTCGGGGACGCCGCCCACGCCGCCCCGCCCAACCTGGACCTGGGCGTCTGCCTGGCCATGGAGGACGCTGTCGTGCTCGCCCACCGCGCTAGCGGCTCCGCCGCCTACCTGCCGACCGCGTTGACCTCCTACACCGACGACCGGATCCAACGGACCAGCCGGGTCGTGCAGCGGGTCGCGCAGTTCGCGGAGATGGCCCGGACCGCCTCCCCAGCCCTGGTCCGGTTCCGCGATGCCGGGATCAGAGCGGTGGGCGCGTTCGCCGCCCACCAGGTGGCGCAGCGCTACCTGGACTCCCTGGTGGAGTGGGAGCCGCCGCGACAGAGTGCGCTGCTCTGACCGCACACGCCTCAGATCCGCTTGAGTTTCTCGGTTGGGGCGATGACTTCGAGGTCTTCGCCGAGCTCGGCTTTGGTGAGGGTGCCGAGGTAGGACATGAGCACCCGCCAGAAGGCCCGCGCGGTCCGGGAGAGGGCGACGTCTTTGCGGTGGGCGAGCGCGATGGTGCGGAGTAGTCGCGGCTCGGCGAGCGGGGTGCCGCGCAGTCCGGGACGGTTCCGCAGCACCATGCTGGGCACGACCGCCAGCCCCAGGCCGGCTTCGACGAACCGCAGCACCGCGTCCATCTCACCGCCTTCCACGGCCAGGCGGGGTTCGAAGCCCGCGGCCCGGCAGGCGCTGAGTGTCGTCTCCCGCACGTCGTAGCCGCGCCGGAACATCACCAGTGGCTGGTCCCGCAGGTCGGTGATCCGCATTGCCCCGCCGTTGGTGGGCGGGGGCTGAGATATCGGGCTGGCGACGACCAGACTCTCCCGCAGGATCGGCACGGTCACGAACGCCGGATCGCTGCTGTGCAGGGGCAGGATGATCAGGGCGAGGTCGAGTTCGCCACCGCCGAGGGCGCGGATGAGGTCGCGGGAGCCGCCCTCTTCCACGTGCAGTTCGATTCCCGGGTAGCGTTCGTGGAATCGGACGAGGGCGTCGGCGAGCAGCCCAGCGCACAGGGACGGGGTGGCGCCGAGGCGCACCCAGCCGCGGCGCATGCCCGCGAGTTCCTGGATCTCCCGGCGTGCCGTCTCCACGTCGGCGAGGATGCGCTGGGCGAGCGGCAGCAGGATTTCTCCCGCCGGAGTGAGTGTGATATTTCCCCGGGCGCGCACGAAGAGCGGCGCGCCGAGTTCTTCTTCGAGGGCCTTGATCTGCTTGCTCAGACTGGGTTGCGCGACTCGGGAAAGCTCAGCTGCCCGGGTGAAATGTCGGGTTTCGGCCACTGCGAGGAAGTAGGCCAATTGCTGGAGCTGCATAGTCCATAGCCTAAAGCTATGGTCACGAGCGTTCTGATGACTTAGACGAACCTGTTAAGAAAGATCTAAAGTTCACAACGTGGCGAACAGTACCCTGACGAAGCAGCGATCGGCAGCATTCAGATCGACGGTGGCGCTCAAGGCCGCGATGGCGATCACCGGTGCGATCCTGGTGCTGTTCCTGATCGCGCACATGTACGGCAACCTGATGATCTTCGGGGGGCAGGAGGCCTTCGACGAGTACTCCCACCACCTGAGAGTGCTCGGCGCTCCGATGCTCCCGACCAACGGCTTCCTGTGGATTATGCGCGTCGTCCTCCTGGCGAGCGTCCTCATCCACATGTACGCGGCCTTCACCCTGTGGAACCGGGCGCGGCAGGCGACCGCAGGCAAGGGATCACGGCGCTACCACAGCAAGAAGAACCGGACCGGAGTGCAGCGCACCTACGCGTCCTTCACCATGCGCTGGGGCGGCGTGGTCATCGCGCTTTTCGTGCTCTACCACCTGCTCCACCTCACCACCAACCACATTGCTCCGGGTGGGGCCTCCGACAGCCCGTACGAGCGGGTCGTCAACGGCTTCCAGATCTGGTGGGTGGTGCTGACCTACTTCATCTCGATGCTGGCGGTCGGCTTCCACCTGCGGCACGGGCTGTGGAGCGCAGTGCAGACCCTCGGTAAGAACAAGGCGCGGCGTCAGCGTGCCATCAACGCCGTTGCGACTGCCGTCGCCGTGGCCATCACGGTCGGGTTCCTCATTCCCCCGTTCTCCGTTCTCTTTGGGCTGGTGGGCTAGATGACCGAGCTTTACACCGAGGGCGCTCCGATCCGCGACGAGAAGGCCCCGGACGGGCCGATCGCGGAGCGCTGGGACAAGCGCCGCTTCTCCGCACGACTGGTGAACCCAGCGAACCGGCGCAAGCTCTCGATCATCATCGTGGGTACCGGTCTGGCTGGCGCCTCCGCGGCGGCCACCCTGGGCGAGGCCGGGTACAACATCAAGTCGTTCTGCTACCAGGACAGCCCGCGGCGCGCGCACAGCATTGCCGCGCAGGGCGGCATCAACGCGGCGAAGAACTACCGCAACGACGGGGACAGCATCTACCGGCTGTTCTACGACACCGTCAAAGGCGGCGACTACCGGGCCCGCGAATCCAACGTCTACCGGCTGGCCCAGGTCAGCGTCGAGATCATCGACCAGTGCGTGGCCCAGGGCGTGCCTTTCGCCCGCGAATACGGCGGTCTGCTCGACAACCGCTCCTTCGGCGGTGTGCAGGTCTCCCGCACCTTCTACGCCCGCGGCCAGACGGGGCAGCAGCTGCTGCTCGGTGCCTACCAGGCGCTGGAACGGCAGGTCGCGGCGGGCACGGTGGAGATGTACACCAGCCACGAGATGCTGGACCTCATCGTCGTCGACGGCCGGGCGCGCGGCATCATCGTGCGCGACATGGTCACCGGTGAGATCGAGACCCACTTCGCGGACGCGGTCGTCCTCGCCACCGGTGGCTACGGCAACGTGTTCTTCCTGTCCACCAACGCGATGGGCAGCAACGTCACGGCGATCTGGCGGGCCCACCGCAAGGGCGCGTTCTTCGCCAACCCCTGCTTCACGCAGATCCACCCGACGTGCATCCCGGTCAGCGGCACCTACCAGTCCAAGCTGACCCTGATGAGCGAGTCGCTCCGCAACGACGGCCGGATCTGGGTGCCGAAGAAGAAGGGTGACACGCGCGACCCGCGGGACATCCCCGAAGAGGAGCGCGACTACTACCTGGAGCGCATGTACCCGGCCTTCGGCAACCTGGTGCCGCGCGACATCGCTTCGCGGGCCGCCAAGCGGGTCTGCGACGAAGGACGCGGGGTCGGCCCCGGCGGCCTGGGCGTCTACCTGGACTTCGCTGACGCCATCAAGCGGATGGGGCGCGACGCGGTCGAAGCCAAGTACGGCAACCTGTTCGACATGTACGAGCGCATCACCGGGGAGAACCCGTACGAGGTCCCCATGCGGATCTACCCGGCGGTGCACTACACCATGGGCGGACTGTGGGTCGACTACGACCTGCAGAGCACCATCCCCGGCCTGTTCGTGATCGGTGAGGCCAACTTCTCCGATCACGGCGCCAACCGGCTGGGCGCCAGCGCGCTCATGCAGGGCCTGGCCGACGGCTACTTCGTGCTGCCCAACACCATCAACGACTACCTGGCCGACGGACCCTTCGAGAAGATCGACGAGAACCACCCGGAGGTCAAGGAGGCAGTCGAGGGCGTGCGCGCCCGCCTCGAGAAGCTGCTGTCCATCAACGGCAGCCGCACCGTGGACTCCTTCCACCGCGAGCTCGGCAAGATCATGTGGGACTACTGCGGTATGGAGCGCACGGAGGAAGGGCTGCGCAAGGCGATCACGCTCATCCGCGAGCTGCGGGACGAGTTCTGGCGTGACGTCAAGGTCACCGGCGTCAACGAAGAACTCAACCAGACCCTGGAGCGGGCTCACCGAGTCGCCGACTTCATGGAACTGGCGGAACTGATGTGCATCGACGCGCTGCACCGCCGCGAGTCCTGCGGTGGCCACTTCCGCGCCGAAAGCCAGACCGAAGACGGCGAGGCGCTGCGTCATGACGACGAGTTCGCCTATGTCGCAGCGTGGGAGTTCACCGGCGTGGGTGAACCGCCCGTGCTGCACAAGGAAGCCCTGGAATACGAGTACGTCGAGATGAAGCAGCGGAGCTACAAGTGAGAATCACCCTGCGTGTGTGGCGTCAGAAGAGCAGGGACGACGAAGGCCGGATGGTCACCTACGAGCTCGATGACGTCAACGAGAACATGTCCTTCCTGGAGATGCTCGACGTCCTCAACGAGAAGCTCACGCTCCAGGGCGAGGACCCGATCGCGTTCGACCACGACTGCCGGGAAGGCATCTGCGGCGCGTGCGGCGTGGTGATCAACGGTGTCGCCCACGGCCCCGAAGTGACGACCACCTGCCAGCTGCACATGCGCAGTTTCAAGGACGGCGACGTCATCGAGGTCGAGCCGTGGCGGGCCAAGGCGTTCCCGGTGATCAAGGACCTGGTGGTCGACCGGAGCGCGTTCGACCGCATCATCCAGGCGGGCGGTTACATCAGCGCGCCCACCGGCACGGCCCCGGACGCGCACTCCGTCCCGGTGCCCAAGGCTGACGCGGACCGCGCGTTCGACGCCGCCACCTGCATCGGCTGCGGCGCTTGCGTGGCGGCCTGCCCCAACGCCTCGGCGATGCTGTTCACCGCAGCCAAGATCACCCACCTGGGCATGCTCCCGCAGGGACAGCCCGAGCGGGCCTCCCGCGTGGTGAAGATGGTCAACCAGCACGACGAGGAAGGCTTCGGCGGCTGCACCAACATCGGCGAATGTGCAGCGGTCTGCCCGAAGGGCATCCCGTTGGACACGATCTCCCAGCTCAACAACGACCTGTTGAGTGCGCTGGCCTCCGGAAAGCTGTAACAGGCTTTCTTCGGCTTCAGACAGCGGGCCCGCCCTCCCCTGGGGAAGGGCGGGCCCGCCCGCATGAAGGCAGCGGACCCGCTCCTTCGACTGGGAAGCTCACAGCCAGGTGAACCGGGACTCTGTCTCCGACGGGTACGGGTCCGTGGCGTAGTAGGTGTGCAGCAGCCGGGACCCCGCCGGGCTCGCGGTGTAGATGGGCTCCCCGGCGGACAGCCACCGGTTCCACGCCCGCGCAAACGCTTCCACTCCCCGCCGGTCGCGGCCCAGCAGTGCCGGCACCGCGTGGAACACCGCGGGGTTCTCCGGGGCTTTGCCGAGCAGCCAGTCCATCCCCATCCGCTGGGCCTGCGCTGCATCGGCGGGAGGCTCGATCCGGTAGCGGTTGATGATGTAGCGGGGCTGGCCTACCAGCGGTGAGATCACCTCGTCCAAGGCCGTGCTGAAGGCTTTGGCTTCGGCAGGCCCGGCGCCGGTGAACGTGAGCCGGAACGTGCCGTCCGTGTCGATGTCCAACCGCAGGCCTTCCGCGCCCACCGGGGAATACCCCGCCGCATGCATCGCATCCGCAATGGCGTAACCGAACCGGAGAATGTCAGGCTCCCCAGAGGCGATCTCGAAAAGCTGGGCGGCCCGCCGGATCCGCGGCCGCCGGGCCAGCAGCCGGTAGGCGCAGACCCCGCCGGCCACCGCCCCTGCCACGGCCAGGCCGGCCGACGGCGGAAGGCCGAACGCGGTCACCACCAGCAGGACCGCGGCCGCGACCACGGGAACAGACAGCACGATCTTCCACAGCGGGGACACCGCCAACTGTTCAGCAGTGTCCACCCCCGCCCGGCCCGGCACGGCGGGCGGCGGTTGCGGGGACTGGCCTGCCGGGCGGGGCGCCAGCACTCCCCGATACTGCTGCGGCCGGACCCGGACCGTGGCCAGCAGTTCGTCCGTGTAGGGGGAGCCGATCCGCCACCGCTCCCGGGTATCCTCTCGGTCTTCGGCGCGCCGCAGCATCCGCTCGTTGATGTCCGCGAACTGGTCCACCGGCGGCGGCGCATACGGGGAGAGCGCCGGGTCGACGTGCGCGACCCCGCTCATCACTTCCCCGTCAGCAGCCGCTCCCAGGTAGCCTTCGTGCTTGCGGACGAACCGCTCCCAGTCCGCGCTCCCCTTGGGGTGGGTGTCGCTGACACACACCACTGTCCAGGTGTGCGCGGTCTTCTCCGGCCACTCCGGGTCAAGGCGCAGCGCACGGCCGCGCCCTTGAACCACCGAGGTGGGGGTGGTGGCGGTCGTCAAGTCCACGATCGTGTTGACCCGGGGAGTGTCCCAGCCTTCGCCGAGCAGTCCGAGCGTGCCCACTAGGACTTGGCAGCGGCCCTCTTCGAAGTATTCGGTGACCAGTCGGGCCCAGGTCCGGGACGTCCAGCGGCCTTCGATCCGCACCAGGGAGCCGCGGGACCCCGTATCCACACAGGTCAAGTTGAGGGCGGGGCGGCGCTCCTTGACGAACGCGATGAAATCGTCCGCGGTGTCCGGGGCCGCGGCCACGGTGCGGTTGGTCACCAGCATGGGATGCAGGGCGCTGGTGCGCTCGTCTGTGGCCAACAGCTCCAACTGCAGCCACGCCGACCCAGCTTGGTCGTCGAGCACGTCGCGCAACTGCGGTGAAGGGCGCACACTGGCCCGTTCGTGGTCGCACAGCACCAGGGCCCGCAGCCGCGAACCCAAGAACGCGGACTCAGCTGCGATGATCTGCACAGTGCTCTGCGATTTCGCGGAGCTCCGAGCCAGCACCCGGTCCACGGGGGAACGGCCGCCGCGGATGCCGTGCCGGGTCAGTGTGTATCCGATCGCCCGCAGCGCGGTGCGAATCCGCTCCCACGCTTGCGTGTCCCGGTCGTCGGCGGCCCGCTCCGGGGCGACGAGCTCTTTGCCCTGGTGGGGGGCCAGACAGTTGAGGACGTAGTCGCTGATCAGCACCATCCAGTCGTCAGCCGTGGGGGCGCTGCGGTGCCGCTCCAGGAGACGGGCGCCGGGCGGCAGCATGAACAGCCCGGCATGGTGCAGACGCAGGGCTGCGTCGGTGAGTTCCGGTTCCTGCGCGGCCAGTTGCGCCCAGCTCGCCTGCTCCCCCGTGTCGGTGACACGCTCGCAGAACCTGCGGCGCAGCCAGGTCACGAAGTCGGTGCTGGCAAAACCGGGGGAGAACAGGTCGGTGCAGAGTTCCGTGAACCGCAGTCCTTGCTCGGCGATGTAGTCCTGTTCGGCGGGTGTGGGTTCGGTGATCCAGACGAGTTCCGCGAAGGGGGCGAGGTAGCCGTCGCGGACCAGGGCGGGAATGGAAGCCCCGCGGATCGGGGCGCCGAACATGCGCCGAACCAGTACGGCCTCACTGTCCGTTAGGGTCTCCCACGGGGTGCCGGTGAGGCCGAGGACGTGGGCGTTCGGGAGTTCCCGCAGCACGTCGGCGAGCAGCCGCCCCCACATCTGCAGGAGGTGGTGGCACTCGTCGAGGATGACGGTGACCGGCCCCGCCGCACGCAGGGCTTCGAGCAGGGCGCTGCCGTTGCCGTGCAGCCGACCCAGGGGAGGCAGTTCATTTCCCTCTTCGTCGGTCTCCGCATCCGGGTCGAACACGGCTAGCGACTGGTAGGTCAGCACGGTGACGTCGTGGTCGAGGGAGCGCCGGGTTCCCGCAGTACACCCGTCGGGGCGGTCGAACTTCCGCCACAGGGCGAGCCACTGGTTTTGGACCGCGGTGTTGGGGACGAACACCACCGTGCGGTGGCCAAGCCGCCGCGCCGCTTCCAATCCGACGAGAGTCTTGCCCGCTCCGGGAGGCAGCACCACCCACGCACGCCGTTCCCCCGACGCCCAACGGGCATCCAACGCTTCCAGCGCGTGCCGCTGGTACGACCGAAATCCACCCGGCCAGCGGGCCGATGCGACTCTGCTCATCATGGTGTGCGCGGTGTGGTGCCCCAGGCCGTCAAGCCAGGGAGAGAACGCGGCCTCCTCTCTCCTCGTCAGGGAACGCGGCGAGCAGCGGCACGGGGCCGTCAAGTACCGCGCGGGGATGGGATGTCACACGGACTGGTGGAACACATGGGCGCGGATCCAAGCGTGCATGGCCACCGCAGCGGCCGCACCAGCGTTGATGGACCGTGTGGAGCCGAACTGGGCGATGGAGAGCACCGAAACGCAGACTTTGCGGACTTCTTCCGACAGGCCGGGTCCCTCCTGGCCGAAGACGAGAACGCATTCGCGGGGCAGGGGATAGGTCTCCAACGGGACCGAGCCTGGAAGGTTGTCGATCCCGATCAGCGGAAGGTCGTGGGCTTCCGCCCATGCCACCAGGGAAGCCGTGTCGGGGTGGTGGTGGATGTGCTGGTAGCGGTCGGTCACCATCGCGCCGCGCCGGTTCCAGCGGCGGCGCCCCACAATGTGGACGGCACGGGCAGCGAAAGCGTTCGCGGTGCGGACCACGGACCCGATGTTGAAGTCGTGCTCCCAGTTTTCGATGGCCACATGGAATGGGTGGCGCCGGCGGTCGAGGTCAGCGACGATCGCTTCCCGCCGCCAGTAGCGGTACCGGTCCACCACGTTCCGGCGGTCGCCGTTTTTGAGCAGTTCCGGGTCGTAGTGATCGCCTTCGGGCCAGGGACCTTCCCACGGACCTACACCCACCTCGGTCCGGTCGGGGGGAGGGGGACTGTCGGAGGATGGGGGAACGACCTGTTCACTCACGCGGTTCAGCTTAGGCCCCACAGCAGCAGTCACGCTATTGAGGTGTCGGTGCTCGATCCCTGGAGGACGCGGGGCGGCAGCCCGGCAGCAGACTCCGTCTGCGGCAGCCCTCTCCTGCACGGGTGGATGCCGCAGCTCGTTCGGGAGAAAAGGTCACCATAGGCTCTCTTCCTATTGGGGACATCCCTACCAGAGTCGCACAAGACCGCCGTCTGCCGCCCGACCGCTTCCGGCCATAAGGTTCAGACTATGCGCGCGCGTCCTGCCCCTGCGGGGCCAGTTCCTGCCCGGGAGCGGGGATGCGGGCACCCGTCTCGGGGATCTCAATGGTGACCATGTCGTGCGGCACCGGGCATCCCTTGGGGAACGTGCCGATCCGCCGCGGATCGTAGCCGTTGGGGTAGCTCTTGATCTTCGGGTTGTTCTCGATGCGGTAGGGCTCCACCCGCGGGGGCATGAACCGGACGATCTTGGCCCGCAGCCGCATCGCCAGGTGCGCGGCGGTGCGCCAGAACCGTGACGGCGGGTCGTAGCGGAACGCTTGGATGAGCCGGTCGTCCAGCAGAGCCATGGTGAACTTCCGGAAGACCGGCTGCTGCCAGCGGGGGACGGTATCGACCATCAGCCGCAGCGTGGCATCGGAGACAGCCCGGCCTCCTTCGCTGTACCCGAAGTGGGCGATCTCGTAGGAGTCGAACAGCTCGTAGAACTCGTCGTAGGTTTCAGGGATCTCTTTGATCCCCATGTGCTTGCCGAGCAGCCGGTAGTAGTTGGTGTTGGCGGTGATCTCGTGCTCGGTGAGCCGACGCCAGCCGTAGCCCAGGTCGTTGATCCAGCGCACCGGCATGACGACGAAAGTGCTGAGCACGTAGAGGTAGTCGTCGTTGCTGATGTCGTAGGAGCGGTGCATCTGGTTCATGCGCCGCAGCGCATCGCGCCCCCGTCCCGGTTCGAAACCGTGCCGCATGATCTCGGTGAGGATGAGGGCGGTGTCGTCGGAGCGGCGCTGGGTGCGGTCGAGGAATTCTCGGGTCTCTGCGAGCAGTTGCCCGATGCTCGGTACGGCGTAGGTGCGGTAGAGGGCCAGGCTCAACGCCTGCTCGATGTCCCAAGGAAACTCGTGCGTGGTGAGGATTTCCGTGATCCGACGGCAGTCGGCTTCGGCGTCAAGCCGGTGGATCTCGGTATACCAGTCGAAGCGTTTCACGGGGGGTGTCTCCAGGGCGGTTGTGTACCGTCTCCGGGGGCTGTTCCAAAGCCCCGCGGCACATCAACCCTTCTTCATACCCCTAAAAAACTTGTATGAACCAGCTCAAAATGTGAAAAAAGCAACGGATGGGGTGCGGGTGGTCGCTGATGCGATCAGCGACCACCAAGCATCACACCGTGCTGGCCGCCCTGGACTGGAGGTGCTGGATCAGCGTGATCAGCACTTCTTTGCACGACTCGCGCACCCGCGCGTCACACAGCAGCACGGGGATCTGCGGATCGAGGCTCAGGGCGTCGCGGACCTCCGCCCCGTCGAAGCAGTTCACCGCGACCACAAACGGGATACCGCGCCGTTCGAAGAAGTCCACCGAGGGAAAACACGTCTCCAACCGCCGGGTGTCGGCAAGCACCACCGCACCCAGCGCCCCGGCAGCCAGCTCGTTCCACATAAACCAGAACCGCTCCTGACCCGGGGTACCGAACAGGTACAACACCAGCTCAGGGCTGATGGTGATCCGACCGAAGTCCAGCGCCACCGTGGTGGTCGTCTTGTTCTCCACGCCGGACAGGTCGTCCACCCCCAGACTGGCCTCGGTCATCACCTCCTCGGTGCTCAGCGGGGTGATCTCACTAATCGAGCCGACCATCGTGGTCTTCCCCGCGCCGAACCCGCCCGCGATGAGAACCTTGAGCGCCGCGGGGAGCA
>SMEW01000004.1_pt1 | contig 119631 bp, 102 predicted proteins | sample 2456341 | NCBI WGS metagenome assembly SMEW01 (sample SAMN10132602, study PRJNA489261) | soil metagenome | isolation source: day120 control-loamy sand soil ammended with composted manure from dairy cow... | place: USA | collected 2015-04-01 | reverse complement strand
GCTGGACCGCGCGGTGGCGGAGCGGGCGGCGGCGCGCCGCGCACCGGTTTCGGCGGCCGCCCCGGTGGTGGTCGCGGTCGCGGCGGAACCGCTGGAGCGTTCGGCCGTCCCGGTGGCCGTCCGAGCCGTTCCCGCAAGTCGAAGAAGCAGCGGCGTCAAGAACTCAAGGACATGCAGGCGCCGTCGTTCGGCGGTGTCAAGATCCCCAGCGGTAACGGCAAGGTGATCCGGCTGTCCCGTGGGGCGTCGCTGGCCGACTTCGGTGAGCGCATCGACGTCAACCCGGCCTCGCTGGTGCAGGTCGTCATGACGCAACTGGGCGAGATGGTCACGGCCACCCAGTCGCTGCCGGACGAGACCCTGCAACTGCTGGGCGAGGAGCTCAACTACACGGTTGAGGTCGTCAGCCCCGAGGACGAGGACCGCGAGCTGCTGGAGTCGTTCTCCATCGAGTTCGGTGAGGACATCGGCAGCGAGGAGGACCTCAAGCCGCGTGCGCCCGTGGTGACCGTCATGGGTCACGTCGACCACGGTAAGACCCGGCTGCTTGACGCGATCCGCAACACCAACGTGGCCAGCGGTGAGGCCGGCGGCATCACCCAGCACATCGGCGCCTACCAGGTCACCACCACGGTGGACGGGGAAGAGCGCAAGATCACCTTCATTGACACCCCGGGTCACGAGGCGTTCACCGCGATGCGTGCCCGCGGTGCGCAGGCCACCGACATCGCGGTGCTGGTGGTCGCGGCCGACGACGGTGTCAAGCCGCAGACGGCGGAGGCGATCGACCACGCCAAGGCGGCCGACGTGCCGATCGTGGTGGCGGTCAACAAGATCGACCTGCCTACCGCTGACCCGCAGAAGGTGCGCGCCCAGCTCACCGAGTACGGCCTGGTGGCTGAGGAGTACGGCGGTAACGTCCAGTTCGTGGACATCTCCGCGAAGGAGAACCTCAACATCGACCAGCTCCTCGAGGCCATCATCCTGACGGCGGACGCCGAGCTGGACCTGAAGGCCAACCCGGACATGCCGGCCCAGGGCCTGGCGATCGAGGCCTACCTGGACCGCGGTCGGGGCTCCATGGCCACCGTGCTGGTCCAGCGCGGCACGCTGCGCGTCGGCGACTCGATCGTCTGCGGTGACGCCTACGGCCGGGTCCGCGCGATGCTTGACGAGAACGGCAACCGGGTCAAGGAAGCCGAGCCGTCCCGTCCGGTCCAGGTGCTGGGTCTCACCAACGTGCCCAGCGCGGGCGACAGCTTCCTGGTGGTCAAGGACGACCGGGTGGCGCGCCAGATCGCGCAGCAGCGCGAGGCCCGCGAGCGGTTCGCCCAGCAGGCCAAGGCCAGCCGCCGGGTCACCCTCGACAACTGGCAGAAGACCCTGGAGGAGGGCCAGCGCGAAGAGCTGCTCCTCATCATCAAGGGCGACATGTCTGGTTCTGTCGAGGCGCTTGAGGAGTCCCTCCTCAAGATCGACCCGGGCACCGATGAGGTCGCGATTCGGGTGATCGGCCGCGGTGTCGGTGCGATCACGCAGAACGACATCAACCTGGCTGCCTCGTCCGGCGCGGTCATCATCGGCTTCAACGTCCGGCCCGAGGGCAAGAACAGCGAGCTGGCCGAGCGCATGGGCGTGGACATCCGCTACTACTCGGTCATCTACCAGGCCATCGAAGAGGTCGAGGCTGCCCTCAAGGGCATGCTCAAGCCCGAGTACGAGGAAGTCCAGCTCGGTACCGCGGAGATCCGCGAGATCTTCAAGGTGCCGCGGGTCGGCAACGTCGCCGGTGCGGTGGTCCGCAGCGGTGTCATCAAGCGGAACGCCAAGGCCCGGCTTATCCGCGACGGGGTGGTCGTCTCCGACAACCTCACCGTCGAGTCGCTGCGCCGGTTCAAGGACGACGTCACCGAGGTCCGCGAGGGCTTCGAGTGCGGTATCGGAATCGGCTACAACGACATCCGCGTCGAGGACATCATCGAGACGTTCGAGATGCGGGAGAAGCCGCGCGACTGACCTTCCAGGGCTGCTTTCGGGCCCCGACGCCCTCCGTCGGGGCCCGAAGCCCGGTGGCCACGGTGGGTCGCACCGGGAAATCGGCACCCATAACTCCAAATCCTTCCCCGGGGTGAGTGCGTGTACGTCGGAGCCCTGACGCTGGACCTGCTGTTGGGCGACGTCCGTTCATTGAAGCAGAAGCGTTCCGTTATTCGACCCATCGTGGCCGAACTCCAGCGCAAATACAGCGTCTCGGTTGCGGAGACCGGCAACCACGACCTGTACCGGCGGTGCGAGATCGGAATCGCGGTGGTCGCGTCCACGGCAGCGCACTGCACCGCGTTGATGAACTCCTGTGAACGCCTAGTCGCCGACCGCCCCGAAGTCGAGCTGCTGTCTGCCCGGCAGCGGCTCTTCAACGATGAGGAATAGACCGATGGTTGACGCCGCACGTGCGAGCAAACTCGCCGACCGCATCCAGCGGATCGTGGCCGAGATGCTGGAACGCCGGATCAAGGATCCGCGCCTGGGTTTTGTGACCGTCACCGATGCGCGGCTCACCAATGACCTGCGTGACGCCACCGTCTACTACACGGTGTTCGGCAGTGATGCGGAGAAAGCCGCGACGGCGGCTGCGTTGGAGAGCGCGAAAGGCTTGATCCGCTCCGAGGTCGGCCGCCGCACCGGGCTCCGGCACACTCCCACCATCACGTTCGTCATCGACGAGGTTCCCGACAACGCCCGGCACATCGAAGAGCTGCTCGCCAAAGCCAAGCAGGCCGACGCGGAGGTGGCTCGGGCCGCGGCCAACGCCCGTCCGGCCGGGGACCCCGACCCTTACCGGGAGCCGCGTCCGGCCGATGACGACGACGAGGACGACGAGGACGAGTGATTCATGGCCGACGGCGTTGTCATCGTCGACAAGCCCGCAGGCTGGACTTCCCACGACGTGGTGGCCCGGGTGCGGCGCCTTGCCGGCACTCGTCGGGTCGGCCACGCCGGCACCCTTGACCCGATGGCGACGGGGGTGCTGGTCGTCGGAGTCGGCAAAGCGACCCGGCTGCTGGGGTATCTCGCGTTGACGGAGAAGGTCTACGAGGCGACAATCCGCCTCGGCCAGTCCACCACCACCGACGACGCGGAGGGAGAGCTGCTGGAGCGCCGCCCCGCCGACCACATCGACGAGGCCGCGGTCCACGCGGGGACCCGCGCGCTCACCGGCGTGATCCACCAGGTTCCGCCGCAGGTCAGTGCGGTCAAAGTGCGGGGGCAGCGCGCCTACCGCCGTGCCCGGGCAGGCGAGACGGTGGAACTGAAAGCGCGCGAGGTGACCGTGCACGAGTTCACCGTCACCGGGTTCCGCCGCGTCGACAGCCCGGACGGCGCCTTCGTCGACGTTGACGCCCGCGTGACCTGCTCCAGCGGCACCTACATCCGTTCCCTGGCACGCGACCTGGGGGCGGACCTCGGCGTGGGCGGGCACCTGACCGCGCTGCGCCGCACCCGGGTAGGGCCCTACACCGTGGAGCAGGCCGCCACCCTGGACGAGCTGGCCGCCGAGTTCACCGTGATGCCGCTGGCGGAAGCGGTGGCTGCGGCGTTCCCGGTCCGTCGGCTCAGCGCGGGCGAAGCCCGCCGTGTGGTCCACGGCCACCGGATCTCCCCGAGCGGGCATTCCGGTCCGGTGGGGTTGTTCGCCCCCGACGGCCGGGTGCTGGCCCTGGCGGAGAACCGGTCGGGCAGCAGCCAGCCCGTGGTGGTCTTCGCGGGAAGCTGAGGCGGGCGGGCTCCGCGGCGTGCTGCAGAGGGCTGCGGACCGTCCTTCCCGGAAGCGGAACCGCGGCGAGTACCATGACGCGGGGCGGCCGCTCGGCTGCCGTCCCGTGCTGGTGAGCATGGCGGATGGGAGAACGGTGAGCGTGCGGCTTTGGCGCGGACTCGGCGAGGTACCCGCGGACTGGAAGCGTTCCGCGGTGATAGTCGGCACTTTCGACGGGGTCCACCGCGGCCACCAGAGGCTCCTCCACCAGGCACGGGAGCACGCTGACCGGCTTGGCCTGCCTCTCGTGGCCGTCACCTTCGACCCGCCCCTCGGTCTGGTGGCGGGCACGCTCGACCCCCCTGTGGTGCTCACCGGTGCGGAGTACCGGGCCGGACTGCTCGCCCAGCACGGGGTGGACGCGGTGTGCGTCCTCGAAGCCACCCCGGATCTTGCCGCCCTGCCCAGCCGGGACCTCGCCCACCGCATCCTGGTCGACGGGGTGCCTGCGGCGGTAGCGCTCCTTGCTGAGGAGGACGACGACGGCGTGGTTTTCGACCTCGCGGCCGTGCACGCCCTCGGCAAAGAGCACGACTTCTCCGTGGTGGGCCTGGCTGCGGGCAGCGGCCCCGAGGCGGTGACCGCAGCGCAGGTGCGTTCCCTGGTGCTGGCCGGGGATGTCGCCGGCGCGCACACGGCACTGGGCCGCCCGCACCGGGTCGAAGGGGTCGTGGTCCACGGCGCGGCGCGGGGACGGGAACTGCTGGGTTTTCCCACCGCGAACCTGGACTGCCCGCCGCGCAGCGCGGTGCCCGCCGACGGGGTGTATGCGGGCTGGCTGCTCCGGCTCGACACCCCGCCAGAAGGGACGGAGGCCCGTTGGCCGGCTGCGGTGTCCGTAGGCACCAATCCGACGTTCGACGGCCAGGTGCGCACGGTGGAGGCCTACGCGCTCGACCGGGACGACCTCGAACTCTACGGGCTGCCGATGGCGGTGGAGTTCACCCACCACATCCGACCCATGCTGCGTTTCGACAGCATCGACGAGCTGATCGAGGCGATGCAGCGCGACGTCGACCGGTGCCGGGAACTGCTGGCAGGCCGCTGACCGGGGCGGCTCTGGTCCTGGACGGTGCGCATCGGTAGTAAGCTTTGTTTTCTGGGAGCCGTTCGTGTCTGCTCTGCTGCGCTAGTGATTCCGCGACACGTCCGGCTGGGTATTCCCCTCCGACGACTGTGGGCGCGCACGGTTGTCGGCTTTCGACGGCCCGCTCGGGCCACTGTCTTCGAAAGAATCCCGCAGTACGGTTCGCGCGCCACGTATGGGAAAAGGAGCGTCGTGCCGATCGACACCGCTACCAAGCAGAAGATCATTGCCGAGTACGCCACGAAGGAAGGCGACACCGGTTCTCCCGAGGTGCAGGTCGCGCTGCTGACGCACCGCATCAACCAGCTCACGGAGCACCTCAAGGAGCACAAGCACGACCACCACAGCCGTCGTGGTCTGCTGCTGCTGGTCGGTCGTCGGCGCCGTCTTCTGCAGTACGTCGCGAAGAAGGACATCAACCGCTACCGTCGGCTGATCGAACGCCTCGGTCTGCGGCGCTAGCGGCGTGCTCGAAAAAGGGAGTGGCCTCCGCCGCTCCCTTTTTCTTAGTAGTGTGGACTCGTTACCGGCCGCCGAGACAGGGTAGATACTCTGCCGCGGTGTGTCGGATGACAACTGAACAGTCAGGCATTCCCGCGCTCCCACCCTCGGCCGTCTCTAGCCACGGTGGCATCTTCCGGTAGGCGAGGAGAACACCCTCGCCACGGTGTCGAGAAAGGCCGGTCTTCGGTAGTGGTTCTCCGACACGCCCGCACCAGGGGTCTCGGGGAACTTCGATCGATGGCCGGCCGTCGGGGCCATCGCGGTACGGCTGCGGCGGTCCGCCCGGCCTACCGCGGAGTCCTCACGACTCTCGAGACGGACACCTACGGGGCACGGACGCGGGATCTTCGTTATCCGTGTAGGAGGTCGCCCATGGAGGGCGTGTATTCTGCCGAGGCCGTCATCGACAACGGCCGTTTCGGCACCCGTACGATCCGCTTCGAGACCGGTCGCCTGGCCCGCCAGGCCACAGGGTCGGCTACGGCCTACCTTGACGACGAGACGATGGTCCTGTCGGCGACGACCGTGTCGAAGCGCCCCAAGGAGGCCCTGGACTTCTTCCCGCTCACGGTCGACGTTGAAGAACGCATGTACGCCGCGGGGCGCATCCCCGGCTCGTTCTTCCGCCGGGAGGGGCGTCCCTCGGAGGACGCGATCCTCACCTGCCGGCTCATCGACCGGCCGCTGCGTCCGTCCTTCCAGAAAGGGCTGCGCAACGAGATCCAAATCGTTGCGACCGTGCTGGCCCTGCACCCGGACCATCTCTACGACGTCATCGCGATCAACGCCGCGTCGATGTCCACCCAGCTTGCCGGACTGCCGTTCTCCGGCCCGATCGGCGGCGTGCGGGTGGCCCTGGTCGAAGGCCAGTGGGTGGCGTTTCCCACGCACTCGGAGCTGGCCAACGCCACGTTCGACATGGTCGTGGCCGGCCGGGTGCTGGACAACGGCGACGTCGCGATCATGATGGTGGAGGCCGAGTCCACCCCGCACACCCTGCGACTGGTGGCGGAGGGAGCGATCGGCCCCAACGAGCAGACCGTCGCGGAAGGCTTGGAAGCCGCCAAGCCGTTCATCAAGGTGCTGTGCCGCGCCCAGCAGACCGTGGCTGAGGCCGCGGGCAAGCCGCCCGGCGAGTACCCGATCTTCATCGACTACCAGGACGACGCGTACGCCGCCGTCGAGGAAGCGATCCATGACGAGCTCGCCGCGGCGCTCACGATCGCGGACAAGCAGGAGCGGGAAGCCGAACTCGACCGGGTCAAGGCGCTGGTCGCCGAGAAGCTCGCCGAGGACTTCGAAGGCCGCGAAAAGGAGCTGGCCGCAGCGTTCCGCGCGCTCACCCGGAAGCTGGTGCGGGAGCGGATCGTCAAGGACGGGGTCCGTATCGACGGCCGCGGTGTGAAGGACATCCGGTCTCTCACCGCCGAAGTCAACGTCATTCCGCGCGTGCACGGGTCGGCCTTGTTCGAGCGCGGGGAAACCCAGATCCTGGGGATCACCACGCTGAACATGCTCCGCATGGAGCAGACCATCGACACGCTCAACCCGGAGCGCACCAAGCGCTACATGCACAACTACAACTTCCCGCCGTACTCCACGGGGGAGACCGGGCGGGTCGGCGCGCCGAAGCGCCGCGAGATCGGGCACGGGGCGCTCGCCGAACGCGCTCTCGTCCCGGTGCTGCCGTCGCGGGAAGAGTTCCCCTACGCGATCCGGCAGGTGTCGGAGGCGATCGGCTCCAACGGCTCCACGTCGATGGGGTCGGTGTGCGCCTCCACCATGTCGCTGATGGCGGCGGGTGTGCCGCTCAAGGACATGGTGGCCGGTATCGCCATGGGCTTGATCTACGAGGACGGCAAGTACGTCACCCTTACCGACATCCTCGGTGCGGAAGACGCCTACGGTGACATGGACTTCAAGGTCGCGGGCACGCGCGACCTCATCACCGCGCTGCAGTTGGACACCAAGCTCGACGGGATCCCCGCCGAGGTGCTGGCGTCCGCGCTGCAGCAGGCCCGCGGGGCGCGGCTGGCCATCCTCGACGTCATGTCGGAGGCCATCAACCGGCCCGCTGAGATCAGTCCGCACGCGCCGCGTATCCTTACGGTCAAGGTGCCGATCGACAAGATCGGCGAGGTCATCGGCCCCAAGGGCAAGATGATCAACTCGATCCAGGACGAGACCGGCGCCGAAATCACCATCGAGGACGACGGCACCATCTACATCGGCGCCACCGACGGGCCGTCCGCGGAGGCCGCCCGCGACGCCATCAACAGCATCGCCAACCCGACCATGCCCGAGGTCGGGGAACGCTACCTCGGCACGGTCGTGAAGACCACCGCGTTCGGGGCCTTCGTGTCGCTGCTGCCCGGCAAGGACGGGCTGCTGCACATCTCGCAGATCCGCAAGATGCACGGCGGCCAGCGGATTGAGAACGTCGAAGATGTCATCGGCATCGGGGAGAAAATCCACGTCGAAGTCCGGGACATCGACGAACGGGGCAAGCTCTCCCTGGTGCCCGTCGAAGTCATCGAAGCTGAAGCTGTTGCCGCCCCCAACGGCGGGGAGAGCCCGAACGGGGCGAAGAAGACCGACGCCAGCGGCAACGGCGCCAAGCAGCCGCGCCGCCGTCGCCGCACCCGGTCGTCCAGCCGTTCCAGTGAGAACACCTGACCGGCTCTCCCACCCCGTCTGAGGGCTCCTCGGGAGGGGTGAGAAAACCGTCGGGCGGCCGTACCGTGAAGGGACGGCCGCCCTCCGTTATGTGCTGGGGGGAGGACCCGCAATCGTTTTCGCTTTCGCTGAAGAAGGACCCATGACGACAGTTCCGATCGCGGCCGAGCAGGAAGTCGGCACCACTGTCACCCTCCTCGAACCCGGGGACGGCACTGGCCTGGTGCGCCGTACCGTACTGCCGGGTGGTCTGCGGGTAGTGACCGAGACCATGCAGGGGGTGCGTTCCGTAGCTTTTGGGATTTCGGCGACCACCGGGTCCCGCGATGAGGACGCGGAGCACGCGGGGGCCGCGCACTTCCTGGAACACCTGCTGTTCAAGGGGACGGAACGGCGGAGCGCTCTGGACATCTCCGCGCTGCTCGACGGGGTGGGCGCCGACTACAACGCCTACACCACCAAGGAGCAGACCACGTACTATGCCAAGGTCCTCGACCGCGACCTGCCGTTGGCGATCGACGTCATCAGCGACATGGTCGCCAATTCGGTCCTCGACCCTGCCGAAGTGGAAACTGAGCGCGGGGTGATCCTCGAAGAGATCGCCATGTATGAGGACGAGCCTGCCGACGTGGTCGACGACGTGTTCGCCGCGCACTTTTTCAAAGGCTCGCCCCTGGGCCGCCCCATCCTGGGCACCAACGACACGATCCGCGCGTTGACCCGCGAGCGGATCCTCGAACAGTACCGGAGCGCCTACGTGCCCTCCGAGCTCATCGTCGCCGCCGCGGGCAACCTGGACCATGACACGGTGGTGCGCCAGGTCGCGGAAGCGTTCCGGGACAAGCTCGACGCGGCCGGGGACGCCCGCCCTGCTGCGCCGCGGATCGGCACCGAGCCTCCCGCCACCAATCCGGGAACGGTCCTCGTCAGCCGGGACAGTGAGCAGGCCCACCTGATCCTGGGGCGTGAAGGGGTCAAACGCACCGACCCGCGCTGGTATGCGCTGCGGGTGCTCAGCGCCATCCTCGGCGGGGGCATGTCGTCCCGCCTCTTCCAGGAGGTGCGGGAGAAACGCGGGCTGGCTTACGCCGTCCACGGCTACACGTGCAGCTATTCCGACACGGGACTGTTCCAGGTGTACGTGGGCTGCCTGCCCGACAAGATCGACGAAGTCCTCGACGTCTGCCGCACCGAACTGGAGCGGGCAGCGGCTCACGGGGTGGACGCTGCGGAACTGGCCCGAGCCAAGGGGCAGATCCGCGGCTCCTGGGTGCTGGGTACCGAGGGGACCAATGCGCGGATGAGCCGGCTGACCAGCCACGAACTCGGCTACCGCCGCCACCTGTCACTGAGCGAGGACCTCGCCCTCTTCGACGCGGTCACTTCTGAGGACGTCAGCGAGGTCGCCGCGGAGATCCTCACCCGCCCTGAAGCGCTGGCGGTGGTCGGCCCGTACGAGGAGGGGCGTTCGTTCGTCTGAGCTGTTGAACCAGCCCGGCGTGCTGCGGGGAGGGCCGGCCGGACGCGCCGGTCTCCCGCAGCCGCCGCGCCCTCGGGTGCCGCACGCTTTCCGGTACGGTGAGACCCGTGATTAAGGTAGGAGTGTTCGGCGCTCTCGGGCGCATGGGATCAGAAGTCGTCAAGGCCGTGGAAGCGGCCGACGACACCGAACTGGTAGCCGGAATCGACGTCGGGGACGACCGCGGCAAGGTGCTCGGCGCCGACGTGGTCGTCGATTTCACCCACCCCGATGCGGTGATGGACAACCTGCGCTGGCTCATCGAGCACGGGATCCACGCCGTGGTGGGCACCACCGGGTTCGACGACGCCAGACTCGCCGAAGTCCGCCGCATGCTGGACGCGAAGCCGGGCGTCAACGTGCTCATCGCCCCCAACTTCGGGATCGCCGCCGTACTCATGATGCACTTTGCGGCGAAGGCGGCCCCCTACTTCGAGTCGGCGGAGATCATCGAACTGCACCACCCGAACAAGGCTGACGCGCCCAGCGGAACCGCCTACCGCACCGCCGAACTGATCGGCGCGGCCCGCGCCCACGCTGGTTTGGGCGACGCCCCGGACGCCACCACGTCGGAGCTGCCTGGTGCGCGCGGCGCCCAGGTGGACGGGGTGCGGGTCCACGCGCTGCGGATCACCGGCATGATCGCCCACCAGGAGGTCGTGTTCGGCACCCACGGGGAGACGCTGCGGATCCGCCACGATTCGATGAACCGCGAATCGTTCATGCCGGGCGTGCTCTTGGGGGTCCGCAAGGTCGCGTCCCTGCCGGATCGGCTCACCGTGGGTTTGGAGTCCCTGCTCGGCCTGTAGGAAGGCAGCGGTCGCTGTCCCGCTGCGGCGTACGTGGCGGGAGCCCCGGGCCGAGGAACGCCGGAAGGCCGCGGACGCTGCCGGATGTGCAGCGGGGAGCCGCCCGCGGCCTGTCGGCCAGCCCGCGTCAGGGCCCCGGCCCGGTCCACCGGTCCAGGGCAGGCTGCCGCCGGGGAGGGCCGGGCCCAAGGCAACCGGAAGCCGCAGAAGCGCCGTACCCGCGGCACCGGCTGCGCTCCCGGCGGCCATGCCGGGGCACGCGTCAGGACGCGTCCTCCTCGGATTCCACCCAGCCGAAGGTGCGGCGTACCGCTTTCGTCCAGTTGCGGTATTCGCGGTCCCGCACCTGCGCGTCGATCTGCGGCGTCCACGTGGCGTCGTGCTGCCAGTTGGCGCGCAGACTGTCCAAGTCCGGCCAGTAGCCCACGGCGAGGCCCGCCGCGTAGGCAGCCCCGAGGCAGGTCGTCTCCGCCACTTTGGGCCGCACCACTTCCACGTCCAGCACGTCGGCGAGGATCTGGTTCAGTAGCCGGTTGGCGACCATGCCGCCGTCCACTTTCAGCGAGGCTAGCGGGATCCCTGAGTCGCTGTTCATCGCGTCCACCACTTCGCGGGTCTGCCACGCTGTCGCTTCCAGCACTGCGCGGGCCAGGTGCGCTTTGGTCACATAGGAGGTCAGGCCGGCGATGATGCCGCGGGCGTCGCTCCGCCAGTGCGGCGCGAACAGCCCGGAGAACGCGGGCACGATGTAGCAGCCGCCGTTGTCTGCGACCTGCGAAGCGAGTTCTTCGATCTCCGCGGCGTGCGTGATCATCCCCAGGTTGTCGCGGAGCCACTGCACGAGCGAGCCCGCCATCGCGATCGACCCTTCGAGCGCGTACACCGCGGGCTGGCCGCCGATCTGGTAGCCCACCGTGGTGAGCAGCCCGTTGGTGGAGACGACCGGCTCGGTACCCGTGTTGAGCACCAGGAACGCCCCCGTCCCGTAGGTGCCTTTCACATCGCCGGGGTCGAAGCAGGTCTGCCCGAACAAGGCGGCATGCTGGTCGCCCAGAGCTGCGGCCACGGGCACTCCCGCCAAGGGGCCGGTGGCTGTGCCGTACACCTCCGCACTGGACCGGATCTCCGGGAGCATCGCTGCGGGGATCCCCATCGCGTCCAGGGTTTCGGCATCCCAGTCCAGGGTGCGCAGGTTCATCAGCATGGTACGGCTGGCATTGGTGACGTCGGTGACGTGCCGCCCGGTGAGCTGCCACACCAGCCAGGTGTCCATGGTGCCGAACAGCACTTCGCCGCGCTGCGCCCGCTCCCGCAGCCCGGGGATTTCGTCGAGCAGCCAGCGCAGTTTCGGCCCGGAGAAGTAGGTGGCGAGCGGGAGTCCGCACCGCTGCCGGAACCGGTCCTGGCCTTCCGTCCCGCCCAGGACTCGCAGCAGGCGGTCGGTGCGGGTGTCCTGCCACACGATCGCGTGGTGGACGGGTTGACCGGTCTGCCGGTCCCACACCACGGTCGTCTCCCGCTGGTTGGTGATCCCGACCGCGGCCAACTGGTGGCGGCGCAGCCCGCCCGCGGCGAGCGCCTCCTCCACGACGGCGACGACGTTCGCCCAGATCTCTTCCGCGTCGTGCTCGACCCAGCCCGGGCGGGGGAAGATCTGGCGGTGCTCCCGCTGCCCGAGGGCGACCACGTCGCCGTGGCGGTTGAAGATGATGCAGCGACTCGACGTGGTGCCCTGGTCAATTGCCGCTACGTACTGTTCGGTCACCGGCCCTGCTCCTCTTCGTGTGCCGCGTCTACCGATTTTTCCTGACGTTAGCGGCCCATCCCCCTGTCGTGGGGAGAACAGGAAACCGGTGCCTCCCGCCCCGCCCCGGCGTCTGAAGGCGATTATCCCAGGGCCAGGCCCGCGGTGAACAGGATCCCGAACGCCAACTGCAGCTGCCCGGTCTCCGCCAGTCCGCGGATCAGGCCGGGACCGGTGTCGCCGCCCAGCACCCGGCGGCAGGGGCGCACCGCAAGCGGCGCGGCCAGCAGCACGAGCAGCACCCACCACGACCACGCCACGGCCGCCAGGGCGGCCACGAACGCGCCCGCCACACATCCGGTGAACAGCAGCCGCGCCCCCCGGTCGCCGAGCACCACGGCCAGCGTCCGCTTCCCACTCGCCGCATCAGTGGGCAGGTCGCGCAGATTGTTGATGACCAGCATCGAACACGACAGCAGCCCCACGGCCACGGCTGCCGCCCACCCCTGCCACGGCACCGAACCGGCTTGGACGAACACGGTGCCGGCCACCGCCACCAGGCCGAAGAACACGAACACCGACACTTCGCCGAGCGCCCGGTAGCCGTACGGGTTCTTCCCCCCGGTGTAGAACCAGGCGGCGGCGATCGCCGCCGCACCCACGAGCAGCAGCCACCACGAGGACGTCGCTACCAGCACGAGACCGACGAGCGCAGCCGCCGCAAAGCACACCCACGCGGCGGTGAACACCTGCCGGGGCGCGGCCAACCGGGTCGCGGTCAACCGCACCGGCCCCACCCGGTTGTCGTCGGTGCCGCGGATCCCGTCGCTGTAGTCGTTGGCGTAGTTCACTCCCACCTGCAGCGCTACCGCCACGACTAGCGCAAGCAGTGCCTTCCACCACACGGCGGCGCCCAGGCCGAAGGCGAGCCCGGTGCCTACCGCCACTGGAACCACCGAATTCGGCAGGGTCCGCGGCCGGGCCCCCGCCACCCACTGGCTCACCGTGGCCACGTGTCGGCCTCACTTCCTCCGTCCCGCCTGCGCGGGCGGGACACGCCTGTCCGGATTCTCCGCTTTTCCACGGTAGCGCTGTCTGCGACCAGCACGGTCAGCGGATCGCTGCGTGCAGCCGCACCATGGGCACGACAGTGCCCGGGTCCAGTTCCCGGCGCGCCCCGTCCGGGGCCCACCCTGCCTGTTCCAGGAACGAGCGCACCGGGTTCGCCTGCTCCAGCGTCCACACGTACACGGCGTGGAAACCGTCGTCGACGAGGTGGTCGACGACGGCGTGCAGGAGGCGGCTGCCGTGCCCCCGCCGGGTCAGCCCCGGGGCGATGTGGAACGCGAAGATCTCCGCGTCCGTGCCGGGCCACCGGTCCGGGTCCTGGGCCGGGCCGAACGCCGCGAACCCTGCCACTGCCCCCTCGTCCACGGCGACCAGCAGCCGGTGCCGGGATGTGGGCGGGGAGGACACCGCGGAACGCCACTGGGCGGTGAACGCTGCCCGGGCCTCAGCGCCCGCCATTTCCGCCAGCACGGGCTCCGGGAGGAGCGCGTGGTACATCTCCTGCCACGCCGCGACTTGCACGTCCACGATCGCTTCGACGTCCTCGGCCCGGGCAGGACGGACAAAACGCTGTGTCGACACGGCAGGGCCCCTCACTCGTTCACCGGCTCCAGATACCGTGCCCATCGTCCCAGGAACACCCGGGCACCGGGAAACCGCGGGTGCGGCCGAACCCCGAAAAACCCCTGAATCGTCCATTGGGGACTGCAAAGAGACCGCTGCGGCGTGGGAGTATCAAGGTGTGAGCATCATTCTGAGAGTCATCGTCAACGCTATCGCGCTCTGGGCCGCGGTGCTCCTCGTTGACGGGATCGAGGTGTCCGCCGACACCACGGTCTCCACGATCGCCACCTACCTCGGTATCGGAGCACTGTTCGGTATCGTCAACGCTGTCATCAAACCGATCGTCAAGACGGTCGGCTGCATCTTCTACTACGTCACCCTGGGGCTTGTCGCTCTCGTCGTCAACGCTCTTCTGCTGTGGCTCACCGCCTGGCTGGCTGGGGTGCTGGGCATCCCCTTCGAGATCGACGGCTTCTGGGCGGCGTTCTGGGGAGCCATCATCGTGGCGATCGTGAGCTGGCTCCTGAGCCTGTTCGTCGGCAAGGACGACGACTGACCGACCGTCCTCGTGCGGATCGGAGCGCGCCACAGACCTTCCCAAACGGGGAGGTTGGCGCGCTCTGTCCAGCTTTCGCGGTACCGTTTGCAACATGGTAGGCAGTACGACGCCGAACGCGCCCTTCGGCCAGATGTTGACCGCGATGATCACCCCCATGCTCGACAATGGGGAGGTGGACTACGACGGGGTGGCCCGCCTCGCGACCTACCTCGTCGATGAGCAGCGCAACGACGGCCTCATCGTCAACGGAACCACCGGAGAGTCCGCCACCACCAGCGATGAGGAGAAGGAGCGCATCCTCCGCACCGTGATCGACGCGGTCGGCGACCGCGCCACCATCGTTGCCGGAGCGGGCAGCAACGACACCAGGCACAGTATTGAACTCGCGCGGACCGCGGAACGCGCCGGAGCAGACGGCCTGCTGCTCGTCACCCCCTACTACAACCGGCCGCCCCAAGAAGGCCTGCTGCGGCACTTCACGGCCATTGCCGACGCCACCGGGCTGCCGATCATGCTCTACGACATTCCTGGCCGCACAGGCACGCCGATCGACTCCGAAACCCTGGTCCGGCTCGCCGAGCACCCCCGCATCGTCGCCAACAAGGACGCCAAAGACGACCTCGGCGCCAGCTCGTGGGTGATGTCCCGCACCGACCTCGCCTACTACAGCGGCAGCGACATGCTCAACCTGCCGCTGCTGTCCATCGGCGCCGCGGGCTTCGTCAGCGTGGTCGGCCATGTCGTCGGCTCCGAACTGCACGACATGATCGACGCCTACCGGGCCGGGGACGTGGCCCGGGCTTTGGACATCCACCGCCGCCTGATCCCCGTCTACCGGGGCATGTTCCGCACCCAGGGAGTCATCACCACTAAGGCGGTGCTCGCCATGTTCGGGCTGCCCGCCGGAGTGGTCCGCGCCCCCCTGCTCGACGCGTCCCCCGAACTCAAAGAGCTGCTCCGCGAAGACCTCGCCATGGCCGGGGTGAAGGGCCCCACTGGCCTTGCCTCCGCTCACGAGGACGCGGCCAGCGGGAGGGAAGCGGAACGACTCACGGAGGGGACCGCATGAGCCACCCGCACCCCGAGCTCGGGCCCCCGCCGCCACTGCCCCGCAACACCCTGCGGATCATCCCCTTGGGCGGGCTGGGTGAGATCGGCCGCAACATGGCCGTCCTCGAATACGAGGGGAAAATGCTCATCATCGACTGCGGTGTGCTCTTTCCCGCGGAAGAGCAGCCCGGAGTCGACCTGATCCTCCCCGACTTCGAATACCTGCGGGGGCGCCTCGACGACGTCGAGGCGATCGTGCTCACGCACGGCCACGAAGACCACATTGGCGGCGTCCCCTTCCTGCTGCGGGAACGCACCGATATCCCGCTGGTAGGCTCCCGCCTCACCCTGGCCCTGCTCACCGCCAAACTCGGGGAACACCGCATCAAACCGACCCTGATCCAGGTCGCCGAAGGCGAACAGCACACCTTCGGCTCCTTCAACCTCGAGTTCTTCGCGGTCAACCACTCCATCCCGGATGCGCTCGCGGTCGGTGTGCGCACCCCGGCCGGCAACGTGCTGCACACCGGCGACTTCAAAATGGACCAGTTGCCGCTGGACAACCGCATCACCGACCTCGGCGGGTTCGCGCGGTTCGGCGCGGAAGGCGTCGACCTGCTGATGTCGGACTCCACCAACGCGGAAGTCCCCGGCTTCGTCACCAGCGAACGCGACATCGCCGGCGTCCTCGACACGGTCTTCGCGAAAGCCGAGAAGCGCATCATCGTCGCCTGTTTTGCGTCCCACATCCACCGGGTCCAGCAGGTCCTCGACGCGTCCCAGGCCCACGGCCGCAAAGTCGCCTTCGTGGGCCGCACCATGATCCGCAACATGAACATCGCCCGGGAGCTCGGCTACCTCAAAGTCCCCGGCGACCTGCTCGTGGACGCGCGCGACCTCGAGGCGCTGCCCTCCGACGAAGTCGTCCTGGTGTGCACCGGCTCCCAGGGCGAGCCCATGGCCGCCCTGAGCCGCATGGCCAACCGGGACCACCAGATCCACATCGAACCCGGGGACACGGTCATCCTGGCTTCCTCGCTCATCCCCGGAAACGAGAACTCCGTCAACCGGGTCATCAACGGCCTGACCCGCTGGGGCGCCAAAGTCGTCCACAAGGGCAACGCCCTGGTCCACGTCTCCGGGCACGCACCCGCGGGAGAGCTGCTGTACGTGCTCAACATGGTGCGGCCGCGGAACTTCATGCCGATCCACGGGGAATGGCGGCACCTGCGCGCCCATGCCCAGCTCGCCATGCTCAGCGGGATCCCCGAGGACCGGGTCGTCATCGCCGAGGACGGCGTCGTCGTCGACCTCCACGACGGCAAGGCCCGCATCAGCGGCGTGGTCCAGGCCGGCTACGTGTACGTGGACGGCACCTCGGTCGGCGACGTCACCGAGGCCGCGCTCAAGGACCGCCGCATCCTCGGGGAGGAAGGCTTCATCTCCGTGGTCATCGTGGTGGAGTCCACCACCGGCAAACTCATCGGGGAACCGCAGATCCACACCCGGGGCGCGGGGATCGACCTGGAAGCCTACGACGACGTCATCCCCAAGATCCAAGAAGTCTTGGAGCAGGCCGCAGCCGAGGGTGTCAACGACCCGGCGCAACTCCGGCAACTGGTCCGGCGCAGCATCGGCCGGTGGGTCAACGAAAGCTACCGGCGACGGCCCATGCTGGTCCCCGTCGTCATCGAGATCTGACCGCACAGGCACCGACCGCGACACACCCGGCCGGTGCCTGAAACCGTTCCGCCACCCTTAGTAGGCTGCTGGGCATGGCCACCCGTGCGCCCAAGTCCTCCCAGCGTTCGGGCGGTGGAACCGGCAGGAAGTCCCCGGCCCGCCGTCCTACCTCTGCGCAGTCTCGCCCCCGCCGCCCCACCGCGAAGCGGAGTCCTCGGCCGCACACTGCTTCCGAAGGGCCGATCGCACTGCTGTTCGTGTGGCTCGGACGCGCGCTGCTGCTGGTGTGGCGGCTGCTCGCGCACACGGTAGGGTTCCTGGTCCGCGCGGCCGGCCGCAGCGCACGCGACCTCGACCCGGACCTGCGCCGCGACGGGTTGGGCATGATCCTGCTCGCCGTGGGCCTCCTCATCGCCGCGGCCGTGTGGTGGGACAGTGAAGGCCCGCTGCTGGACCTCACCCGTACCGTCGTCGTCGGCGCTGTGGGCACCTTCTCCCCGGTCATCCCCCTGCTGTGCCTACCGTTCGCGTGGCGGCTCATGCGTACTCCCGCGGACCGGCCCACCGACAACGGCCGGATCGTCATCGGTTCGGCCGCGCTGCTGACCGGGCTTCTCGGCCTTATCCACATCAGCCACGGCATCCCCTGGCCGGCCGAGGGGATGGAGAAGGTCCAGAAAGCCGGCGGACTCGTCGGGTTCGCCGCTTCCGGTCCGCTCAGCCTGCTCATCACCCCCTGGCTCACCGGGGTCCTGCTGTTCCTCCTCATGGTGTTCGGCCTGCTCGTTGTCACCGCGACCCCGATCAGCCGCATCCCCGACCGGCTCCGGCAGCTCTGGGACAACGTCGTGGTCTCCGAGAACAGCCCGTCGGTCGGCCTCGACATCCTCGACCAGGCCGAGGAGAAGACCCCCCGCCCCAAGCGGCGCACCACCAAGCCCAAACCCAAGCCTGCCCCCGAACCCGAGCCCAAGACCACCCACGCAGGAGACCACGAACGCCCCTACGACACGCCGGTCGTGGACGCTGCGCCGCCGCCCGCAGCAGTCGAACCGGAGCCGGAGCCCGCTCCCGAGCCGGCCCCCACCCTCACCGTGGAGCAGTTGTCCATCCCCACTCGCGTGGTCGACGGCGACTACGAGCTGCCGCCTCCCACCCTCCTCAAACCCGGCACCCCGCCCAAGCAGCGCACCAAAGCCAACGAGGAAGTGGTGCAGGCGCTCACCGGCGTCCTCGACCAGTTCTCCGTGGACGCCCGGGTCACCGGGTTCACCCGCGGGCCCACAGTCACCCGCTACGAGATCGAACTCGGCCCTGCCGTCAAAGTGGAGAAGGTCACCGCACTGACCAAGAACATCTCCCTGGCCGTGAAAAGCGCCGACGTGCGCATCCTTTCGCCGATCCCCGGCAAGTCCGCGATCGGCGTGGAGATCCCTAACACGGACAAAGACCTGGTCAGCCTCGGTGACGTGCTGCGCTCCCCGGCCGCCACCTCAGACGACCACCCCATGCTGGTCGGCCTCGGCAAGGATGTGGAGGGGAACGACGTCGTCGCCAACCTCGCCCGCATGCCGCACGTCCTCATCGCCGGAGCCACCGGCGCGGGCAAGTCCACCTGCATCAACGGGCTCATCACGTCGATCATGATGCGGGCCCTGCCCGACGAGGTCCGCCTCATCCTCATCGACCCGAAACGGGTCGAGCTCACCATGTACGAGGGCATCCCGCACCTCATCACCCCCATCATCACCGACCCCAAGAAGGCCGCGGACGCCCTGCAGTGGGTCGTGGGGGAGATGGACCGCCGGTACGACGACCTGGCCGCCTCCGGGTTCCGGCACATTGACGACTTCAACGCTGCAGTGCGGTCCGGGGAGCTCACCGCGCCCCCGGGCAGCGACCGCAGCTACGAGCCCTACCCCTACCTGCTCGTCGTCGTCGACGAGCTCGCCGACCTCATGATGGTCGCTCCCCGCGACGTGGAGGACGCTATCGTCCGCATCACCCAACTGGCCCGCGCCGCCGGGATCCACCTGGTGCTGGCGACCCAGCGTCCCAGCGTGGACGTGGTCACCGGCCTCATCAAAGCCAACGTGCCCTCCCGGCTCGCTTTCGCCACGTCCAGCCTCTCCGACAGCCGGGTCATCCTCGACCAGCCCGGGGCGGAGAAACTGGTCGGCAAAGGGGACGCCCTGTTCCTGCCCATGGGCTCTTCCAAGCCCATCCGCCTGCAGAACGCGTGGGTGTCGGAGAAGGAGATCCGCGCCGTCGTCGACCACTGCAAGAAGCAGGCCAAGCCCGCCTACCGGGACGACGTGGGGGTGGCGGAAACCAAGAAGAAGCAGATCGACGAGGAGATCGGCGACGACCTCGACCTGCTCCTGCAAGCCGTCGAGCTCGTGGTCACCACCCAGTTCGGCTCCACGTCCATGCTGCAACGCAAGCTCCGCGTCGGCTTCGCTAAGGCGGGGCGTCTCATGGACCTCATGGAAAGTCGCGGCATCGTCGGGCCCAGCGAAGGCTCGAAAGCCCGCGAAGTCCTTGTCAAACCCGACGAGCTGCCCGAGGTCCTTGCCGCGCTGCGTGCCGCGTGAACCATGCCGGACACCCCCTTAAGGGGGCGAGCCACCGTTTTCTGACCTTTTCTTGACACCGGCACAGGCGCGTCTCCGCCCGGTGCGGGGCGCGGCAAGGTCACAGTAGGCAGAGTGCGACAGGAATGCTCCAACGAGGAACAGGACCAGTCGGCGGCCCCCGTCGGGCGGGAGCTCGCGGCCGCCCGGGCCCGCCGCGGTTACACCCTGCGCCAGCTCAGCGAGCTCACCCGCATCCCCGAAAGCGTGCTGCATGCCTGGGAGCACGGCGACACCGCGTGCGGACCTGCCGAGCGGTACCGGGCCCAGGTGCGGACCCTCTGCGCGGTGCTGGACCTCGACCCGGCCGCTCTGCTGTGCCGTGGAGACCCCGGTCAGGCCCCTGTACGGAGGAGAACCGCCCCCAGCCGTGGGGGACAGTGGGGGTGGGCGGCCGTGGTGATCGCTGCCGCCCTCACCCTGGCCGTCCTCGCGTGGCCGGGACGCCCGTTCACCCCCGACCATCCGGAAGCATTTCCCGCCGCCGGGCAGAGCCCTGCTGGCTCACCGAGTGCGCCCGACCCCGCCTCGTCCGCCGCCCCGGCCGTCCCGCCCACGGCCGGGCAGGTCACGCTCCGCGTCACCGCGCACCGCCCCACCTGGGTGAGTGTGACCGACGGCACGGACATGCTCTTCACCGGGGTCCTCGCCGCGGGCCAGACCCGTGATTGGACCGCTGACGAGGTGATCCACCTGCGGCTCGCCGACGCCGGCGGCGTCCACCTGTGGGTCAACGGCCACGCGTACGGCGTCCCCGGAGCAGACGGAGAAGTGACTCATCTCACCTACACTGCGCAGAGCGGTTCTCCGCGCTGACCCGATGCCCGGGCCACCCCGGAGACGACCTACTCTGGGAGCGGACGAAACCACCGCACTCACAAATTCCCCTAACCTTGGAAGCTATGTCACCGCGCCGTACTGTCTCGCTGATCACCCTCGGGTGTGCGCGTAACGAGGTCGACTCCGAAGAGCTCGCCGGACGGCTCGCCGCCGACGGCTGGACCCTCGTCGACGCAGACGACGGAGAGAAAGCCGACGTCGTCATCGTCAACACGTGCGGCTTCATCCAAGCAGCCAAAGAGGACTCCATCGAGACCCTGCTGAACGCGGCCGAGGGCGGCGCCAGAGTGGTCGCTGCGGGCTGCCTCGCGGAACGGTACGGGGCGGAACTGGCCGAGGCTATGCCGGAAGCCCAGGTCATCAGCTTCGACGACTATGCGCACATCAGCGAGCGTCTCGAGGATGTTCTCGCGGGACGCCCCCTCACCCCGCACACCCCGCGGGACCGTCGCACCCTGCTGCCCATCACCCCGGTCGACCGCTCCCAAGCGGCCAAGAACCACGTGCCCGGACACCTCACCTTCGGGGAGGAGATCACCCCGCTGCCGGACGGGGTCGCCCCCGCTTCCGGGCCCACGATTCCGCGCCTGCGGCTCACCGGCGGTCCCGTCGCCAACCTCAAAATCGCCTCGGGGTGCGACCGCCGCTGCTCGTTCTGCGCCATCCCCTCCTTCCGGGGCGCCTACCTCTCCCGCAAGCCTGAGGACGTCCTCCGCGAAGCCGAATGGCTCGCTGGACAGGGCGTCCGCGAACTCTTCCTGGTCAGCGAAAACTCCACCTCCTACGGCAAGGACCTGGGTGATGTGCGGGCATTGGAGAAGCTCCTGCCCCGGCTCGCCGCAATCCCCGGGATCGAACGGGTCCGTGTCAGCTACCTGCAGCCCGCGGAAGTCCGCCCCGGACTCATCGACGTCCTCACCGGCACCCCCGGCGTGGTGCCCTACTTCGACTTGTCCTTCCAGCACGCCAGCGGCCCCCTGCTGCGCCGCATGCGCCGCTTCGGCGACCGCGAACGCTTCCTGGAGCTCGTGGCACGCATCCGCGCCAAAGCCCCCGAAGCGGGCATCCGTTCGAACTTCATCGTGGGATTCCCCGGCGAGACCGACGAGGACTTCGCGGAACTCGTCGCCTTCCTCGAACAGGCCCGCCTGGATGCCATCGGGATCTTCGGCTACTCCGACGAGGACGGCACCGAAGCCGCCGGATTCGATGGCAAACTCCCTGAAGAGACCATCAAGGAGCGGGTTGACCAGCTCAACCAGCTCGCCGAGGAGCTGATGGCCCAGCGGGCCGAAGAGCGCATCGGATCCACGATCGACGTCCTCGTCGAAGACGTGCTGGACGACGGCGCCTACGAAGGACGCGCCGCACACCAGGCTCCCGAAGTGGACGGCAGCACCATCCTCTACGCCGACACCGCGCTGCACGTGGGCGACATTGTGCCCGCTACGGTGCTGACTGCCATGGGAGTCGACCTCGTCGCCGAACACCAGGAAGACGCTGATACCACGTGAGCACCCCGGATCCTGCCGCACCCACCGGTTCCGTTCCGGTGCTGAACATCGCCAACATCCTGACGGTCAGCCGGATCGTCATGGTGCCCCTCTTCATCGTCCTGCTCCTCCAGGACGGCTTCTGGTGGCGCCTGGCGGCCTTCGCGGTCTTTGTCGGCGCCGCAATCACCGACCGGGTCGACGGGGAGCTGGCCCGCCGCCACAACCTCGTCACCGACTTCGGTAAGATCGCGGACCCTATCGCCGACAAGGCCCTGACCGGTGCTGCCCTCATCCTGCTGTCGTGGATCGGGGAACTGTGGTGGTGGGTCACCGCAGTCATCCTCATCCGCGAATGGGGGGTCACCGCGCTGCGGTTCGCCGTCATCAAGTACGGCGTGATCCCCGCCAGCCCGGGCGGCAAACTCAAAACCGCGTTGCAGATCGTGGCCATCTGCGTCTACCTGTTCCCGCTGCCGAGCGAGTGGTATCTGCAACTGCCCGCGCACACCATCATGGCGGCCGCGGTCGCCGTCACCCTGTGGACCGGGGTCGACTACGTGTTCAAAGCGTTCCGGCTCTACCAGCGGGCCCGGCACAAGCAGCCCAGCCGCGAAGGGGGGAGGGACTAGCGCGTGCCCAGTACTGCTGAGCTGGTAGCCCGCGTCCACGCGCTGCTCGCGGAGCGCGGTGCGACGCTCGCTGTGGCCGAGTCCCTCACCGGCGGCATGATCGGTGCTGCTTTCACCGCGCTGCCCGGGGCTTCCGCGGTTTTCCGCGGGGGAGCTGTCGCCTACGCCACAGAGACCAAAAACACGGTTCTGGGCGTTCCCCAGTCCCTGCTCGCCGAGCACGGGGCCGTCCATCCGGAAGTCGCCGTGGCGATGGCCCGCGGCGCCCGCCGGATTTTTGCGGCCACTTTCGGTCTCGCGGTCACCGGGGTCGCCGGACCCCGGCCGCAGGACGGACAGCCCGTCGGAACCGTCTACGCCGCTGTGTCCTGCCCGGAAAACCGTGATAACCTGCGAAAACTTCAGCTCGCGGGGGATCGGGCAGCGATTAGGGAGCAGACTGTCGCCGCGGCGGCGGCCCTCCTGCGCGATACCCTCGTAGACGACGTGGCACAAAACACCGTGAAATAACGTCCGAGGACCCGTTCAAGACCCCGGAGTCGGGGAACAAAACCTCACCAAGATCGTGTTATCCCTCCAGCGAACAAGGAAGCTATGAGGTGCGACGATCGGGCTTCGGGCGGGTACGGTGTTTTTATGAAGGTCGCTACCGGTAGGAGGGAGCGCGAATGATGGTCCTGCTTCGTCACCTGCTCGGTGACGTGCTACGGCAGCTTCGTCAGCGGCAGGGCCGCACTCTCCGCGAGGTGTCGGCCGATGCCCGAGTGTCGTTGGGGTACCTGTCAGAGGTCGAACGCGGACAGAAGGAGGCTTCCTCTGAACTGCTCGCCTCGATCTGTGGCGCGCTGGGAGTCCCCCTCTCCCAGGTTCTTCGAGAGGTTTCCGACCAGCTCGCTCTCGCTGAACTCCAGGAGGCGGCGCTCAGCGGTTCGGTCCCGGCGGATTCCGCTGCCGGTCCCGACAGGCTCGGCATCGACTCCACCATCCCCGATCGCGTTCCGGAGGTTGTCGACATGGTGGGGGTGTAGGCCCGCCCCCGCGAAGCCGAACGGGTCGACCGCGGTGCACACGGTCGACCCGTTCGCGCTCCCTCCCCGGAGTGCTTTTCCTGGGTTTTCCCCGGCAGGTCTGGGGTAGTGGACTCCCCGTTGTCACTGCTATCGCACATCGGGGGTTGAACCATGGCCAAGATCCACAGCGCGCTGAGCGAAGAAGCCCGCAAGTCTGTCGGACAGACGCTCCAAGCCGCGATCGTCGATCTGATCGACCTCACGCTGCTGGGCAAGCAGGCGCACTGGAACGTGATCGGCCGCAACTTCCGTTCCATCCACCTGCAGCTCGACGAGCTCGTGGAAGCGGCACGCAAGCACACGGACACTCTCGCGGAGCGCGCCATCGCGCTCGGGGTGAACCCGGACGGGCGGGTGAGCCGGATCGCCCAGGACACCCGTCTTCCCCAGCTCGACCCCGGCTACATCCAGGACGACAAGGTGGTCGCGTTCGTGGTGGAAGCGCTCAGCGGCGCAGTCGACCGCTTCCGGGAGCACGTCAAAGCCACGGAGGAAACCGACCCGATCACGCAGGACCTGCTCATCGCGGCAGCCCAGGACCTTGAACAGCAGCACTGGATGTTCCAGGCCATGAGCTAGCCCTGGTCGGGCGGCGCTGACTTCCTGTGCTGCAGGGGCCGCAGCGCGGCCGGGGGATGAGGGGTCAGCTCGTCCAGGCCTCGGGGTTCTCGGCCAGTGAGCGGACGGATTCCGGAAGCTGCGAGGTGGCCACGTGCTCGAGGGTCACCGATTCGAGGATGGCCCGCTCACTGGCCCGCAGGGCGATCCACACCTGTTGCAGGCTGCGCGCCGCACCGTCGTATTCGAGGTGCTCGGGGCGTTCTCCACGCACGTTTGCCAGCGGGCCGTCCACGGCGCGGATGATGTCGGCCAGCGAGATCTCCGAGGCCGGGCGTGCCAGCCAGTATCCGCCGACCGGCCCACGCTGACTGCGCACCAGGCCGGCACGGCGCAGTTGCGTCAGGATGTTCTCCAGGAACTTGCCAGGAATGGCTTGGGCACGTGCGAGCTGCTCGGCCGTGACGGGACCGCCACCGACGGCCGCAAGTTCGGCAGCGGCACGGAGTGCGTAATCAACCCGGGCGGAAAGGCGCATGCTGCGATTATGCCTTGGAATCCGAAGAGGTCCGGCCAGTGGGGCGGCCGAGGAGCAGTCGAGGAATGCTGCCGTAGTGTCTCATCCGCTGGTTCTCCTCCAGGGACTGTCCGGTGGGCGCGCCTGCTCCCCGCTGCCGGGAAGTCCCGGCGGGCAAGGCCGCACGTCACACTTGTCCCTTCCAGGCTACCTACCGGTCGCGGTGGTGCGGTCCGGAGTGAGACGGCGCCGCATCACGACGCGGGGGAGGACCGCGATTCCGGCTGCAATCTCTTCGCGCCACTGCCGGGCTAACTGCGGTCCCCACTCCGGTTCCGGGAGCACCGTGAAACCGTGCCGTGCGTACCAGGGCGCGTTCCAGGGCAGGTCGCGGAAGGTCGTCAGGGTAATCCACGGGGAGCCGTGCTCTTGCGCGTACGCGCAGGCTGCCGTGAGCAGGGCGGTTCCGATGCCGCGGCGCCCGTAGTCGGGGTGGACGGAGAGCTGCTCCAGATGGGCGGCGCCGTCGAGGACGGTCAGCGCGGCGAAGCCTACGGGCGGCCTGCCGGCCACGAGCACGGCAGCAGCCTGGTCGAAGAGGTCGTCCGGGTCGTCGTCCGGCAGGTGCACTCCGGCGCGGGCGAACAGTGTGTCGGCGGCCCGGCTCACTTCGACGAGTCGCGGCCGGTCCGCTGCGGTCATGGGGCGTATCGTGTGGTCCATTGCTGTGGATGGGCGCGGTTCTCAGACGGGACGCCGGATGCGGCAGGTGTTCCGGGGCCGTGCGCCAACCTATCCGTTTCAGAAGCGTCGGTGTGCCCGGGGCAGTATCGGCTGGACGGTCTGGAGGATTGTGCAGCGCACCCGTCAGCATTGAATGTGATCTAGTTCATAGAAGCCGGGTGGTGGGGTGGATTCTTCCGGTACCGGGCGGGCGCCCCTGCCAGCACACTCCGCGGCCGTGCGGGGAGCGTTCGCCAGCGGGGCGCGCAGACCGCCCCGCGCCTCCCCGGAGCGCTGGGGGACATGCCGCGGCATGCCGGAGTGGCAGAGCGGAACGGGGCCGATACTGGAGGAGAGATGAGACTGTCCCACTTCTGGCAACGCATGGAAGAACACTTCGGCGCCGCCTACGCCGAAAGCCTCTCCCGCGACTACGTGTTCGAAGAACTCGGCTCCCGGACCATCCGCCAGGCCCTCGACGACGGGTTCGACGCCAAAGAGGTCTGGCACGCCGTCTGTCAGGCTTTCGACCTGCCCGCACACGTCTACTGAGGCGGGCCGCGAGCACCAGTCAATCGAACAAAGGTTCGGGTAGGATGGGGCGCGCCTGAGCCTAGAGTGGCTTCAGAGTGGCCCGCCTTTGGGCGCCGCAGCCGACCGGGGGACGGCCCGGAGGTTGTCCACAGCGGGGGAGCACACGTCGCGGGATGTCACTGGCGCGGCGTAGCGTCACCCCCATCATGAAGAAGAAGGCATCGACCCAACAGGGGTTTCCCGTGGCAGCTTCTGATCGAGACAAGGCTCTTGAAACCGCACTCGCGCAGATCGAGCGCCAGTTCGGCAAGGGCACCATCATGCGCCTCGGCGACGACAACCGCCCGCCCATCGAGTCGATCCCCACCGGGTCTATCTCCCTGGACGTGGCGTTGGGAATCGGGGGCATCCCACGCGGCCGGATCGTCGAGATCTACGGTCCGGAGTCGTCAGGGAAGTGCCTTACCGCAGACACCTACGTCTGGACCGACCGCGGTCTGGAGACGGTGGCCGAGGTCTTCGGCCGAGCCGGGCTGCCGCTCTCCAGCACCAGCCGTGTCACCGACGTCCGGGACCGGGACATCCGGGTCGTCAACGAGAAAGGCGAGCTCGAACAGGTCGCCGCGCTCACCCACAACGGCCGCCAGCCGGTGGTGCGGATCACGGTTGCTTCGGGACGCCAGGTCACGGTCACCCGCAACCACCCGCTGCGCGTCATGAACGACGACGGGTTCATCGTCTGGCGCGAAGCGGGACAGCTCCGCGAAGGAGACGTGCTCGTCTCTGCGGCGTTCGGCGCGGTGCAGGCCGCCAGTGGTGGGGGCCTCAGCGAGGATGAGGCCGTCCTCCTCGGCTACCTGACTGCGGCGGGCTCCCTCGACCCTGCGGGGCACGTCCGCTTCACCACCACCGACATCGAGACCGGTGCGGAGTTCGCTGCTCTCGCCGAATGGCTGCTCGACACCACGGTCACCGCTGTCCCCGGCGACGGCCAGGTTGCCTACGTGCTGTCCGACCCGGCGGCCCGGCACACCCTCGCCGAACGGTACGGCGTCGACTACGCCGCTGCCGCCCGGATCCCGCAGTGCGTGCGGACCGCGGGCGACAAGATGCAGCGTGCATTCCTCGCCGCCCTCTACACGGCCGCTGGCTGGACCGACACCTCGGCGGCTGTCGGACTGCGCACTGCCTCCGCGCCACTGGCCCGTGAAGTCCAGTACCTGCTCTACGGTTTGGGAATCCCCGCCGATCTCGACCGCAGCCACGGGAATGGGCAGCACCCGTGGGCCGTCACCATCAGCCCTGCCGCAGCACCCCGCTTCCACACCGAGGTCGGTTTCCGCACCGCCCAGCAGAGCCCCCAGACTGGGCTGCACGAGCCCACCCCGCAGGTGGAAGCCATCCCGAACCTCACCGGGCTGATCCACGCGCTGCGGGACAGCATCGGCGACCGCGCGGAGAGCACCGACGACCCGTTCCCCGCGGCCAGCGGCGGAGCCTACGACCGGGACCAGGTGCGCCGCGTCATCGACTGGGCGAAGCGCCGCACAGACGAGGCCCCGGCGACTGCCAACGCGATCCTCGGCTACCTCACACAACTGACGGACGCCCGCTACACCTACGAGCCGATCACCGCCGTCGAGGACGCGGGGCAGCAGCCCACCTTCGACCTCATGGTGCCGCGCACCCACAGCTTCCTCGCCAACGGCATCCTGTCGCACAACACCACGGTCGCCCTGCACGCCGTCGCCAACGCGCAGCGGGCCGGCGGGATCGCCGCCTTCATCGACGCCGAACACGCGCTCGACCCCTCGTATGCGGAGAAGATCGGCGTCAACATCGACGACTTGCTGCTGTCCCAGCCGGACACGGGAGAACAGGCGCTGGAGATCGTCGACATGCTCGTCCGCTCCGGCGCGATCTCCATCATCGTCATCGACTCGGTGGCCGCCCTCGTGCCGCGCGCCGAGATCGAAGGCGAGATGGGCGACAGCCACGTCGGCCTGCAGGCCCGCCTCATGTCCCAGGCCCTGCGCAAGATCGCCGGAGCCCTCAACCAGACGAAGACCACCGCGATCTTCATCAACCAGCTCCGCGAGAAGGTCGGCGTGATGTTCGGCTGCATGCACTACGACACCCTGGTCACACTGGCCGACGGTACACAGGAGAAGATCGGCACTATCGTCGACCGCAAACTGGACGTCGAAGTCCTCTCCTACGACCCGGAGACGGACCGGATCGTCCCCCGGCGGGTCGTCAACTGGTTCGACAACGGGGCCGCCGACCACTTCCTGCAGTTCACGGTCGGCCGATCCGGCAAGCCCGGCGGGGCGCAGTTCACGGCCACCCCCAACCACCTGATCCGCACCCCGGGAGGCTGGCGGGAAGCCGGTGAGCTGATCGCCGGGGACCGGGTCCTCGTGCACGAACCGCACTACCTGAACGAGCAGCAGCGCCAGGTGGTCTACGGCTCCCTGATGGGTCGCGGCACCCTCGTGCCGGACCGGCACGGCGGCCCTGGCGTGCACTTCTGCATGGCGCACACCGCCGAGCAGGCGGCCTACCTCGACTGGAAGGTCTCCCTGCTGGGGAACATCGCCCACTCCCGGACCGCCGAGGCGTCGGCCACGGTGGGCGTCGAGTTCACCCCGATGCCGGAACTGAGCGAACTGCACCGGGTCGTCGACTTCGGCGACGGGCACACCCACCTCACCTGGGAGTTCCTCAAGCAGCTCACCCCGCTGGCGCTGGCCGTGTGGTACCTGGACGCCGGCACTCTCACCATCCCGCAGTCCGGGACGGACGACGACGCCCGGGTCCAGATCGACGTTGAGACGCTCAGCCCCGGCTCCCGGCAGCGGCTGGTGGAGTACCTGCGCGACACCCACGAACTGGACGCTGCGGTGGTCCAGCAGGGCGCGGACGCGCGGAGCCTCCTCGAGTTCACGCCTGCGGCCACGGTGCGATTCCTGGAATTGGTCGCCCCCTACGTGCCCGAGTCCATGAGCAGCATGCTGCTCGCCCAGTTCCGCGGACGCTGCTCCGTCACCCCGGAGTACAGCGACCCGGTGCAGCGTCTCGTGGCCGCCCCGGTGCTGGACATCCAGGTCAAGCCCGGAAGCACGCGCAAGTTCGACATCGAAGTCGAGGGGAACCACAACTACTTTGTGGACGGGGTCATGGTGCACAACAGCCCGGAGACTACGTCGGGTGGCCGGGCGTTGAAGTTCTACGCCTCCGTCCGCATGGACGTGCGCCGGATCGAGACCTTGAAGGACGGCACGGAAGCCGTCGGAAACCGGACCCGGGTCAAGGTCGTCAAGAACAAGCTGGCTCCGCCGTTCAAGCAGGCCGAGTTCGACATCCTCTACGGGGTCGGCATCTCTCGGGAAGGCGGCCTGCTCGACCTCGGCGTGGAGCACGGGATCGTGCGCAAGTCGGGAGCCTGGTACACCTACGAAGGCACCCAGCTCGGCCAAGGCAAGGAGAACGCCCGGAACTTCCTGCGGGCCAACCCGGACATGGCCGACGAGATCGAAAAGCGCATCAAGCAGAAGCTGGGCATCCCCACGGGCGACGACAGCGCCCCCGCCGAGGAGGCTGCCAAGGACGAGGCGAAGGCCGCGTCCACGACCAAGCGCACCACCCGCAAGACCACGGCGTCGACCTCCGCGTCGAAGTCGGCGGCGCCGAGCACGGATGCCTGACCGCGCCGCAGACGGCAGGGACGGTCCTCCGGGCGGCTCCGCCGCCCCGGAGGACCTCTACGCCCGGGCCCGTGCCATCTGCTTGCGGCTGCTCACCCGTGCCCCGCGCACCCGGGCGCAGCTCACCGACGCGCTGCGGCGGCGGGAGATCCCCGACGAGGTCATCGAAGCGGTGCTGGACCGGTTCGGGGAAGTCGGGATCGTCGACGACGCGGTTTTCGCTGAAGCGTGGGTGGACTCCCGGCACGCGGGACGCGGGCTGGCGCGTCGGGCGCTCGCCGCGGAGCTCCGGCAGCGCGGCGTGGACGAGGACACGGTGCGCGCGGCGGTCGATGGGCTCAGCCCGGCACAGGAGGAGGCCACGGCACGCCAGTTGGTGCGCCGCAGACTCGCCGCGACCCGGGGGAAACCCACTGAGGTGCGGGTGCGGCGGCTCATGGGCATGCTGGCGCGCCGCGGATACTCCGCTGGTCTGGCCTATCGGCTCGTCCGCGAAGAGCTGGAAGCGGAAGGCGTCGAAGTGGACTTCCCGTCCCCTGAGGAGGGATGAGCCCGCTGCGACGCGTATCGGTGTGATGTCCCCAGGGTCACTGTTCTCTTTAATCTCGTTTGAGCAAGCATTAACCCGAGAGTCCGCGGGGTAACCCCTATCCCGACAGAGGACGCGCACGAGCGCGCGGCAGAACCGTCCAGCCAGCCACGCACAGTGGTCGGACCAGGGCGGAGTGCGGTGGGGGGAGCTCCATGGACGGAGTGGCCGACCTTGTGGTCATCGCACTTCTCGGAGCGTTGACGCTGCTGACCGCGGGTCATGTGCTTGCGCTCCGCTCGCGCAGCCGAGCCGTCGCCGCGCAGGCGCAGCAGTGGGCCGACCGCATCCGGGCCGACGCGGAGAACGCCGCCCGCAGCCACCAGGACCGCCTGCTCGCGGAAGCCGCCGCATACCGGGCAGAACTCGACCGGCGGGAGCAGCGGATCGCCGCCCAGGAGCAGCGCATCGAGAGGGAGCTGCGCCGGTTGGATGCGGCGCGCCGCCAGCTTGACGAGCGGACCGCCCAGCTCGACCAGCGCGCAGCCGAACTGGCCCGCCTAGCAGAAGAACGGCGGGCTGTTTTAGAGCAGGCTGCGGCGCTCACCGCGGAGGAGGCGAAAGCCGCGCTCGTTGCAGACATCGTGGACCAGGCGAAACGGGAAGCCGCTGTCCTCGTCCGCGCGATCGAGCGGGACGCCCGCACGAACGGGGAGGCCCGGGCCCGCAGAATCATCTCCCTGGCGATCCAGCGGCTGGCGGGCGAGCAGACCAGTGAATCGGTGGTCCGCGCCGTGCCCCTGCCCGAGGAGGCGATGAAGGGGCGAATCATCGGCAGGGAAGGGCGGAATATCCGGGCGTTCGAAACAGTGACGGGGGTCGATCTCATCGTCGACGACACCCCGGGGGTGGTGCTGCTGTCGTGCTTTCACCCGCTGCGGCGGGAAACAGCGCGGCTCACCTTGGAGAAACTCGTGGCCGACGGCCGGATCAACCCCCACCGGATCGAAGAAGCCTACGAAGCCAGCCGGCGCGAAGTGGAGCAGCAGTGCGTGCGCGCCGGAGAAGACGCCCTCCTTGAAGTGGGGATCTCCGACATGCACCCGGAGTTGGTGGCGCTGCTCGGACAGTTGCGGTACCGCACCTCGTATGGGCAGAACGTGCTCGCCCACCTTGTGGAAAGCGCCCACTTGGCGGGGATGATGGCCGCTGAACTGGGCGCGGACGTGCCTCTCGCGAAACGGTGCGCGCTCCTCCACGACATCGGCAAGGCGCTCACCCACGAAGTGGAGGGCAGCCACGCGGTGATCGGCGCGCAGCTCGCCCGCCGCTACGGGGAGTGCGAGGAAGTGGCGCACGCGATCGAAGCCCACCACAACGAGGTGGAAGCGCGCACGGTCGAAGCGGTGCTGACCCAGGCCGCGGACGCAATCAGCGGGGGACGGCCGGGGGCGCGGCGCGCCTCCATGGAGTCGTATGTGAAACGGCTGCAGCGGATGGAGGAGATCGCCTACGCCGTCAGTGACGGGGTGGAGAAGGTGTTCGTGATGCAGGCGGGGCGGGAGATCCGGGTGATGGTTCAACCGGAGGCGGTGGACGACGTGCAGGCCCAGGTGATCGCCCGGGACATCGCGAAACGGGTGGAGGAGGAGCTCACCTATCCGGGACAGGTCCGGGTGACGGTGATTCGGGAGTCCCGCGCGGTGGAAACCGCCCGCTGAACGAGGGCGGCCCCGGCCGTCGACCGGCCGGGGCCCGAGAGGCTATTCGGTGGGGGCGGACAGGTCGAGGTCGATCGGGGGCACCCCCGGCGGTGTGAACCCGAAGAACACTTTGCAGTAGAAGGCAAGCTCCTTCTCCAACGCGGTGGCGACAGTGTCGGGCTTGCGGAAACCGTGGCTTTCGTTCTCGAACTCCACGAGGACGTGGGGGACACCGCGTTCCTTGAGGACAGCGGCGAATTCCCGGGCCTGCTCCGGTGGGACGACAGGGTCGTCCGCGCCTTGCAGGAGCAGCACGGGAACGTTGATCTCCGCGACCCGGTTGATCGGGGAGCGCTCCTGGTAGGTGGCGCTGTAACCGGAGAGGACACCGATGAGGGTGTCGAGGTAGCGGGATTCGAAGTCGTGGGTTTCCTGCACGAGCCGAAGCAGGTCGGTGACGCCGTAGTAGGAGACGCCGCAGGCGAACACGTCTTGGGTGAGTGCGAGCAGAGTGGTGAACCCTCCTGCGCTTCCCCCGCGGATCGCCAGCCGGTCGGGGTCGGCGAGGCCCTGGTCGACGAGGCTCTGGGCTGCGGCGACCACGTCTTCCACGTCGACGACCCCCCACTGGCCGTCGAGGCGTTCCCGGTAGGCGCGGCCGTACCCGGTGGATCCGCCGTAGTTGACGTCGATGATGCCGATCCCGCGGCTGGTGAAGTAGGCCTTGTGCAGGTCGAGCCCGGTGGTGGCAGCTCCGGTGGGGCCGCCGTGCACCCAGACGACGTAGGGGGCGGGCCCTTCCCCTTCCATTTCGGGGTTGGTGGGCGGGTAGACGTTGGCGTGCACGGTGGTGCCGTAGCGGCCGGACAGGGACGTGGTACGGGGTTTGGGCAGGTACCCGATGGTGGGGGTTTCGGTGAGCGAGCGGCGGAGCACGGTCGTCGCCCCGTTCTCCGGGTTGAGCCGCACGAGACTGGTCGGCTCGGTGGGGGAGGCGGCGATACCGACCACGGTTTTCCCGTCACTGGCCAGGGTGTGCCAGCTTGTGAACGACGAAGCGAGCGGGGTGAGGTCGGCGGTGTGGGGATCGTAGCGGCCGACCCCCAGGTCCGCGTGGCCGTAGAGCGTGATGAGCTGCCCGTCGTCGAGCACGCAGTAGGGGGTGATCCCCAACTGCCATGGCGGCGGCGTGAACTCGGCTTCGTCCGGGAAGAGCGCCATCGCCTGCCCGTAGAGCCGCGTCTCGTACAGGTTCCACCAGCCGGACCAGTCGGACACGAAGTAGAGGGTCTCGTTGTCCCGCCACTGCGGGTGCAGCACGGACTCTTTCAACCCGCCGCGCAGCGGATGCGAAGTAGTGATCGGCCCGGTCTCCGGAATGTCGGCGACCCGCAACTGGGTGCCCTGCCACGGCATGCGTGGGTGGCTCCAGGAGATCCAGGCGAGTTTGGTCCCGTCCGGTGACGGCACCGGGGAGGCGAAGAAGTCGGCCCCGGTCACCAGGACGCGGACCGCCGACGGGTTGGTGGCGGCCCGCCCCGACAGGGGCACGGAGACGATGGCGCGGGTGACGGTGGTGCCGTCGTGGCTTTCCCGCACACAGATGAGGTGCTTGCGGTCGGGGGAGAGCACGAAGTCGGCGTAGCGGAGCGCACCCGGGCTCTCCGGTTCCGGGGTGAGCGGGCGGGGCTCGCGGGAGCCTTTCTCCAACAGGTAGAGGCGCTGGTCGGAGAAGTTGGCGAAGACGATGCCCCAGCGGGTGATCGCCTTGTCGTCGCGGCGGGGCACAGGCAGGTAGGAGCGGCCTCCATACTCGTGGACCCGGGTCCGCGCATTCCACGGGGCGGGCAGGAGTTCGGTAACGGTGCCGTCAGCAGCGCGGTGCATGACGGTGGTGCGGCCGCCTTCCTCGGGTCGGGATTCCTCCCACCACATCTCATCGGCGACGACAGAGGGGAAACCGAGACGGAGAGCACCTTTGGCGATGTCGGCCGCGGTGATGGGTGAGGACCAGCTCCCGTAGGGCAGGATCACGCGTTCGTTCATAATGCGCTTTCCCTGGCATTGAGTGGGGTGGTGAGGATCAAGAGAGACATTAGCCGCTGGTGAGACGGAATGGGGGAGCCTCACCGCCTGTGCCGGAAGGTGAGGCTCCCCCAGGGGAGTCATGCCAGGTGGGTTACGTGGTTGATCCGGGTGCCCCGAACGTGCCGGAGGCGGCCGTGGTGGGAAGGGCCGTGCCTTTGGTGCCGCCCTTGCTGCTGCGGGCGTTGCGCTTCTCCAGCCAGATCGCCAGACGGCTCAGGGAGATGTTGATGGCGATGTAGATGACCGCGCAGATGAGGGCCGCGGGAATGACGTTGCCGTAGCGGGTGCCGATCAGGGAGAAGCTGCGGAGCAGCTCGGGGAAGGCGATGATGTAGCCGAGCGCGGTGTCCTTGAGCAGGATCACGAGCTGGGCGACGATCGCGGGCATCATGGACCGGACCGCCTGGGGGATGAGGATCCACCACATGACCTGGACCTTGTTCATACCCAGCGAGTAGGCGGCTTCGGACTGGCCTTTGGGCACGGCGTTGATCCCGGCACGGAACACTTCAGCCAGCACCGAGCCGTTGTAGAGGGTGAGCCCGATGACAACGGCGGCGAGCGCGGAGACTTGGAAAGTGCCGGGCTGCAGCGGGGGCAGGCCGAGGAGCGGGCGCACCTGGTTGACGGCCAGCGGCAGCGCCATCGCGAAGAAGATCAGCATGAGCAGCGGGATGCCGCGGAAGAACTCGACGACTGCTCCCGCCGGGATGCGGATCCACGCGTGGTCGGAGAGCCGGGCGATCCCGAACACCAGGCCGAACACGAGGGCGAGCACGGCAGCCCACAGCGCTGCGGTCAGCGTGTTGAGCAGACCCGGGATGACGTAGTCGGTCCACGTGGCCGGGTCGATGAACGGCTGCCAGCGGACTGCCGCCCACTGGCCGTTGGGGTTGACCGCCCACGCCTCAGCGCTGAACAGGGGCGGCGCGCCCTCGCCGAGCGACCGGTTGAACCCCAGGTAGATGATGGCCAGGACGACGAAGAAGCCCACGAGGGTGAGCACAGTGTAGACGGCGTGGCGGATCCGGGCTTTGGGCCCGGGAATGTCGAAGAGAACCTGCTGTGCGCTCACCGGACCACCGCCATTCGCTTGCTCAGCCAGCTAAAGAAGTACCCCACCGGCAGGGTCAGGACGAGGAAACCGATCGCGAAGCCGACGAAGGTCGGCAGGACGGGAGCGATCCCCTGGTCGAACATGAGCTTCATCTGCCGGGATGCTTCTTGGACGCCGAGCCCGGCGACCGACGCGACCGTGGTGTTCTTGATCAGGGCGATGAGGACGCTGCCGAGCGGGCCGATGACGGTGCGCAGTGCCTGCGGGATGATGATGAGGCGCAGGATCTGGGTGAAGGTGAGTCCTAGGGAGCGGGCCGCTTCGGCCTGGCCGACGGGGATGGTGTTGATCCCGGAGCGCAGGGTTTCGGAGACGAAGCACGCCGTGTAGGCGGACAGGCCGATCACCGCCCACCAGAACACGTCCCAGGCCACGCTGTCCGCAAGGCTCAACCCGAGGGCGCTGTTGAGGCCCAGGCCGCAGAAGAGCAGTACCAGGGTGAGGGGGGAGTTGCGGACCGTCTCCACGTAGACGGTGGACACGCCGCGTAGCAGGCCGATGGGGGAGACCCGCATCGCGGTGAGGATGACGCCCAGGATGAAGGAGAACAGGGCGCTGAACAAGGCGAGCCGGACGGTCCAGGAGAAACCGTCGATGACCTTGTCGATGTTGGTGAAGAAGGCTTCCATCAGTCCCAGTCGATAGGAGTGGCCGACGGGGCGGGGCGCCCCGCCGGCCTTGGACGGGTAGCGGGGCTACGCGCAGCCTTCGAGCGGCGGCTGCTCCGTGGCGTACTCAAATCCGGTCTCACCGAAGGCCGCTTCGAGGAATTCGAGGGCCTTGCCCTCCTCCCACATCTTGGTGATGGCCTCGTTGACCTTCTCGCACATCTCCGTGGAGCCCTTCGGCAGGCCGACGCCGTACTTCTCTTCCCCGAAGGGGTTGTTCACCATCCGGTAGGCGTCGGGGTTCTGTGCGGCGAACCCGGCGAGGATGGTGTTGTCGGTGGTGACAGCGTCCACCGTGCCGTTGGCGAGCAGCTCCATGCATTCGGAGTAGTTGCCGGCTTCCCGGAGCTCCGCGCCGATGCCCAGGCCGCCGTTTTCTTCGCTGTCGACGATGTTGTTGGCGGAACGCGACCCGGAAGCAGAGCAGAGCACCTTGCCTTCGAGGTCTTCCGGACCTTGGATGTCCGTGTTGTCGGCGGAGACGATGATGTCCTGCTGGGCGATGTAGTAGGGGCCGGCGAAGTCGACGACGTTCTTGCGTTCGTCGGTGATGGAGTAGGTGGCGACGATCATGTCGACGGTGCCCTGCTGGAGGAACGTCTCCCGGTTGGCGGAGGCGGCTTCCGTCCACTCGATCTGGTCAGGCGAGTAGCCGAGTTCGCCGGCGATGTAGGTGGCGACGTCCACGTCGAAGCCGACCGGCTTGTTGCCTTCGAGGAGGCCGAGGCCGGGCTGGTCGTATTTGACCCCGATGGTGATGGTGTCACCGTTGCCGCTGTCCCCTCCGTTGCCTCCGCCGCCGACTTCGGCGGTACCGCAGGAGGCGAGAGTCAGGGCGAGTGCGGACGCCCCGGCCAGGGCGGCGCTGGTACGGCGGATGCGCATAGTAGTCAACCTTGTCCTCTCTCGTGGTGCGGAGAATCTGGGATGGTGGGTTAGTGGGTGAGGATCTTGGAGAGGAAGTCGCGGGCGCGGTCGGTGCGGGGGTTGGTGAAGAACTCGTTCGGGGTGTTCTCCTCGACGATCTGGCCGTCAGCCATGAACACGACCCTGTCGGCGGCGCGCCGCGCGAAGCCCATCTCGTGGGTGACCACGATCATGGTCATTCCCTCGCGCGCCAGGTCGGTCATGACGTCGAGGACTTCCTGCACCATCTCGGGGTCGAGGGCAGAGGTGGGCTCGTCGAAGAGGAGGACTTTGGGGTTCATCGCCAGGGCACGGGCGATGGCAACCCGCTGCTGCTGACCGCCGGAAAGCTGGGCCGGGTACTTGTGGGCCTGGTCGGCGATGCGGACGCGTTCCAGGAGTTCCAGGCCGCGCAGGGTGGCTTGGGCCCGCGGGATTTTGAGGACTTTGGTGGGCCCGAGCGTGATGTTCTCCAGCACGGTCATGTGGGAGAACAGGTTGAACGACTGGAACACCATGCCGACGTCGCTCCGCAGCCGGGCCAGGGCACGCCCTTCCGCGGGCAAGGGCTGGCCGTTGACCAGGATGCGGCCGCTGTCGATGGTCTCCAGCCGGTTGATCGTGCGGCACAGGGTGGATTTTCCCGATCCCGAGGGGCCGATGATGACGACCACCTCGCCGGCGTTGACGGAGAGGTTGATGTCGCGGAGGACGTGAAGCTCCCCGAAGTGCTTGTTGACGTTCTCCAGGACGACGAGTGGAGTGGCGGTCATGGGATCGGAAACTAGCTTGTGCCGGGGCGTTTGTCACCAGGGGTAGTGCCGTGAATCAGGCAAAGTGGCAGACTTGTTATTCCTAGATTTGTAGAATTGTTAAGTTTGAACCGGAAAAACTAGTCGCTCTGTCTCGTTGAGCGGGGGGTCGACCACCGAAGATGGCCGATTCTGGCCGTTGAGGGGAGAACCGCGGTTCAGAAGGGTAAGAGAAACGTTTAGCCTGGATGGGTGAGCCAGAGTCGTACCTACCAAGTGCGGACCTACGGCTGCCAGATGAACGTCCACGACTCCGAACGGCTCTCCGGACTGCTGGAGGCCGCGGGGTACCAGCGGGCAGCCGAAGGCACCACGCCGGATGTCGTTGTTTTCAACACCTGTGCGGTGCGTGAGAACGCGGATAACCGCCTCTACGGCAACCTAGGCCAGTTGCGGCCGGTCAAGGATGCCAACCCGGACATGCAGATCGCGGTGGGCGGGTGCCTGGCGCAGAAGGACCGCGGGGAGATCATTCGCCGCGCCCCCTGGGTCGACGTGGTCTTCGGGACGCACAACATCGGCTCGCTGCCCGCATTGCTGGAACGCGCCCGCGTGCAGCGGGAAGCCCAAGTGGAGATCGTCGAGTCGTTGGAGCGGTTCCCCTCCACGCTGCCCACCCGGCGCGAGTCGGTGTACGCGGCGTGGGTGGCGATCTCGGTGGGCTGCAACAACACGTGCACGTTCTGTATCGTTCCGGCGCTGCGCGGCAAGGAGAAGGACCGCCGCCCCGGCGACATTTTGGCGGAGATCCGCGCGGTCGTGGCCGAAGGGGCGATCGAGGTCACCCTGCTGGGGCAGAACGTCAACGCCTACGGTTCGGAGTTCGGCGACCGGCAGGCGTTCTCCAAACTGCTGCGGGCCTGCGGTGAGATCGAAGGATTGGAGCGGGTGCGGTTCACCTCCCCCCACCCGCGTGATTTCACCGACGACGTGATTGCAGCGATGGCGGAGACCCCCAATGTGATGCCGCAGTTGCACATGCCGCTGCAGTCGGGTTCTGACCGGATTCTGCGGGCGATGCGCCGCTCCTACCGGGCCGAGCGGTTCCTGCGGATCGTGGAGAAGGTGCGGGAAGCGATCCCGGACGCGGCGATCACCACCGACGTGATCGTCGGGTTCCCCGGGGAGACCGAGGAGGACTTCGCCGAGACCTTGCGGGTGATGGAGGAGGTGCGGTTCGCGCACGCCTTCACCTTCCAGTACTCCAAGCGCCCGGGCACTCCGGCGGCGTCGATGGACAACCAGGTGCCCCGAGAAGTGGTGAAAGAGCGCTACCAGCGGCTCTTGGAGCTGCAGGAGCGTATCTCCGAGGAGGAGAACGCCAAGTTCGTGGGCCGCGAAGTGGAGGTTCTGGTCGCCGAGGGCGAGGGCCGCAAGGACGATGTGCACCGTCGCATGTCGGGCCGGGCCCGTGACAACCGCCTCGTGCATTTCGCGGTGGACGAGGGTGTGACGGTACGCCCCGGCGACATGGTCACGGTGGAGGTGACGTACGCGGCGCCCCACCACCTGGTGGCGGATTCGGGGATTCGGAACCTGCGGCGCACCCGCGCCGGCGACGCGTGGGAGGCGCGCAACGCCCCAGAGCGGCGGCCTACCGGGGTGCTGCTGGGCATGCCGAAGGTGGGGGCGCCGGAGCCGCAGCCGAGCGTGGTGGGCGGCTGCTGCGATTCTTGACGCGGATTCGTTGTGTTGCGGGGACGGGCCCGGTGACGCCGGACCGTCCCCGTCTGCTTCGGTCACAGTTCCCGCTGTTCGTGGACGTCGAAGACGAGGTCGCAGGCGTCGCGCACACCGTCGTTGTGGGTGGCGATGACGACCGCGCAGCCTTGTTCGCTCATCTCACGGAGCACGTTCACCACCATTGCGCTGTTGGCGCTGTCTAGGGCCCCGGTGGGTTCGTCGGCTAGCACCAGGGTGGGCTGTTTGACCATGAGTCGGGCGAGAGCGACGCGCTGCTGTTCTCCACCGGATAGGTAGTGCACTTTCTCGTTTTCGCGTCCTGCGAGGCCGACGCGTTCGAGGATGCGCGCGTAGTCGGGGCGGGTGCCGCGTCTGCGAGCAACATCAAGGTTGGCTTTGACGGTGGCGTTGTCGATGAGCGCGTAGTCCTGGAAGAGGTAGCCGAGTTTGTCGCGGCGGAATCGGCGTCGTCCGCCGGGGCCGAGCCGGGTCAGGTCGGTGTTGTCGAACAGGATGTGGCCGCTGCTCGGCCGTTCGAGGAGGCCGATGCAGTTGAGCAGCGTGGTTTTTCCTGACCCGCTGGCGCCGACGAGGGCGAGCATCCGTCCTGCGGGGACGGTGAGGTTGAGGTTGCGCCAGAGGGTGCGTGTGCCGAAGGACTTGGTGAGGTTTTTGACGGTGATCATGGGCTTTCTGGGTGGTTAGGCCTGTGAGGCGCCTTCGCGGACGATTCGGCGGTGGAAAAGGGCCAGCGCTGCGACGGTGATGGCCAGGGAGGCGGCGGCGATCCCGAGAGCGTAGAACGGTTCGATGCCGCTGACCTCTGTTCTTCCCAGGGTTCCGAGAAGAGGATCGTTTTGGGCAGCCAATTGCATCTGCAAGGTGTCAAGGGTGTCCCAGGTGATCCAGCCGACGAACCCTGCGGCGATGGCGAGTTCGGCGGCGAGGAGGCGCCGGTGGGTGGCGAGGAAGGTCCAGCCGCTGATGTGGCGGGCGAAGATGGTTTGGGCCCGGGCTCGCGCATAGACCACGCAGGCGGCCACCGCGGTCAGTAGGAGCACAGCGCTCACACCGGCAAGGTTGAAGAGCTGACTGCGGAGAGCGATCAAGGTAGTTGCGTGGTCCTGTGCGGCATTCGCGGTAAGGGTTTCGACCATGGAGATATACCGCGCAGCTTCTGGATTGGTCTCGCGGAACGCGGTGACGACGTCCGGGTCAGGGAAGATCGTCGACCCTCTGGTCATGTAGGTGACATAGGCCCTTTCCGACAGGACTTTCCCGTTGGGGAGCACAACGACGATCGGCTCATACACCAAGGGGAGGTAGGAGGGGGCCGCAGAGTTCTGGACGCCGTAGGTGAACAGGGTCTGGCCATTGGCAGCAGGAAGCACTTCGACCGTCCCCTCCGCCTCGGGCGTCTGATGGGGTGCGAGCCACCGCTCCAATCCCGCGACGAGCCGGTCGGTGGAGATGCCGGAGGATTCCGGAACGATCACGCGAATGGTTTCATTCGGACCGTAGCGTTCCCCGCTGGGGGAGAGGAGTTCCTGCTCAGCGAGATAGGTGTCGTTGACGAGCAGGACGGAAGCGTCCTCAGCGGGCTGATCAGTGCCGGTGGACGGGTCGAAGAGGAGTTGGGAGAGAGGGATGTGGATTGTCAGCACCATGGAGCCTTCGGCATCCATCTGCTGCAGCCATGGACCGAGGAGGCTGTCGACGGCCTGTTCGTCTTCCTCTGTTGCCCAGCCGTAGTCGGAGCTCAACGAGATCAGTGAGGTATCGCCCTGCTGTTCGTACAACTGCAGGCCTACCTGCTGGTCCCGGGCCTCCTGGGCGTGGAGCACCACCGCGCTAAGGATCACGAAGGCCATCGCTAGGACGGGGATACGCACCAGGTAGATAGCGACAGTGGTGCTGCGCACCGGCAGCCGGCCTTTGAGTGCGGGCAGGATCTCGGTGGTGTGGACGAGGCCGAGGACCGCGGCGTGGGCGATGAGGCAGGAAAGCGCGAGGACCGCCAGGAATGTCAGTGCGAAGAGCGTGTAGTGGCCGAGCTGGTTCCACCCGTTGTAGAAGCCGAGGAACGCCAGGGTGACGCCAGCCACCGAGGGGAGGGCAATAGCCCAAAGCCGGACGACTTTGCCGAGGTCGCTGAGGAGGATGCGGGTATAGGAGTGCCCTTGCAGGCGCATGACGGCGTAGTCACGCGCGGACAGCAGGACCCCGGCACCGACCGCGGTGACGGTGGCGAGCAGGGAAACAGCGAGGAGATTGAAGAGGTGGCCACCCAGGAAGTAGTGCCAGATCTGAGAAACCTGCATCCCGGAGGATTCGTGCAGGCCGTGGTCGGCGAGCGCCTCGAGGAGAGCAGGACGGGCTTCCGGGGCGCCGAAGATGTGGTAAGAGCCGTTGGGGCCGACATCCCGGAATTCGGTGATGGGATGGGTTTCCAGGGTGTAATTGCGGCTGAAGGCAGGGTACCCGTCGGCTAACCAGCGGGCGTAGCGGGAATCTGGGTCAGAGACCGCCAGGTACATGTGGGCCCGTGTCCCGGGCTCGTGCACGTCGGGGACGGTGTAGCCGATCGCGGCATCGTAGTCGTCGGCAACCTGCTGCACCGTACGCGCGACTTCGTCAATGTCATGGATCCCCTCATTCTCGGTGATCCATACCAGTTCGAAGCTTTCGAGGGTGATAAAAGTCCGTTCGGCTGTGACCGCGAGGAGAAAAGCGATGAGCGCGGCAAGAGCAGCGCACGCGGTGTAGGCGAAGGAGAGTGTTCGGTTCGGCACCTGGTGGTCCTGTCAACAATGGCTGCGGCGGGCCCGCCGATGCAGGGTGTTCCGGCGGGCCCGCACGATGAAGAGAAGAGAGGTCAGCAGGTGGTCCGCCAGTACGCCTGGTTGTTGGCGATGGCGCGCGGAGCGTCCGCCAGAGACCAGTAGCCGGCAGGGGCGGAAGCGCGGACCGTCTTCGTGCCGACGGCGGTGGAGCCGTGGCAGACGGAGCCGTGGTAGTAGTCCGAGTAGACGATGCTGCTGGTGAGACCGTGGTCCCAGATGCCGCCCCCGACGTACTCCACTGCCGCCGCAGCGACGCCGACGGCTCCTGCGGTGAGACCAGCGGAGATGAGGAGGGTGGCGCAGGTGCGCTTGAGTGCGTTCATGGAAACTCCTCGTGACCGGAAATTGCGCGGTAGTGAATGGAAAGTCCATGGACCATGAGGTCCGTTCGGCGGCTATTTCCCTGATGCTCTGTACTAGGGATGCGGCATTTCGGGGAGATGCCGATGGTGCACGTGTCCCCAGGGGTGAAACCGTGGTGGAGGTTGTGCGGCTGCCGTCCGAGTGGCCGCGGACACTCGGAATCCCTCGATTCCGCCGGCCGCCGATCGTTCGATCACAACGGAAACGGTTTCTGCGGTCCGAATGTGAAACCAGAGGTGATCATTGAGGGAGTTTTAGTGTGGTTTCCCTATCCGATAATCCGTCCTCCTTGAAGGGGTTTTGGAAAGATTTCTTTGGATTGTGCGGCCACACAGTAGGCGAGACTAACAGCCCAGGTTTGGGGATTTCAATGGTTTTCTCTTGGTGATTTTTCGAATCTCATCCCCCTTGTGGATGGTTCCTGAGCTGGGGTTTCCCTGTGTGTGTCCGCGGTGTCGGTAAAAGTGTGCAGCTCAGAGCCGTGGATGCGCAATAAAGAAGGAATAGAGTGTGATGGATGACACATTTCGTGTGATGGGATAGTTCCTGTAGGGGAGAGTGTGAAGACTGAAACTGTGCTCATGTTTTTAATTGACTGAAAGGTTGGCAATGTGTGGATTTGTCCCTAAAGTGGCAAATGGATGAAAGTTGAATTTTGTCGAAATAATGTGAAGGATAATTCTCTGTATTTCAGAAAAGAAGGCGTCCTGCTGTAGCGTCCGGGGCAGCGGTTCTCCGCCGATGCGGGAAGCAGGCGCCGCAGCTCAAGTCGCGGAGTGCAAGCGGCGGGTCGCGGGAATCCACGCCAGGCGTGCCCCGCGGGCCTGGTACGGGATCGCCTAGCCGCCGCCCGCCGAGGCCCGGCCACACTTGCGAGCGTGGAGAAAACGCGGGTGCCGGGAAGCTCGTCTCAGGACTGCTCGTCGCGCGTGGCTGACCGGAAGCAGAGGTCAGAGTGCTCGCAGACCAGCGCGAACGCCCGATCCACCAGGTCGGGGGCGTCGTAGGGCAGCCAGTGCACCCGCGGATCACGGCGGAACCACGATTCCTGGCGGCGGGCGAACCGCCGGGTAGCCCGTACGGTCTCCTCCTTGGCCTCCTCTTCCGTGCACTCCCCGGCCAGGAAGCGGAGAATCTGGGCGTAGCCCAGGGCCCGGGAGGCGGTGAACCCGTCGCGCAGCCCCGCCTTCTCCAGGGCACGCACCTCGTCCACCAGGCCCGCCTCCCACATGCGGTCCACGCGGAGTGCGATCCGCTCGTCCAGTTCCGGGCGGGGCGCAGTCAACCCGATCTGCACGCACGGGTAGCGGGAGACGTGGTCGGGCAAGGTCGCGGTGAACGGTCCCCCGGTGATCTCGATGACTTCCAGGGCGCGCACGATACGCCGTCCGTTGGTGGGCAGGATCGCCCGGGCCGCCTCAGGGTCGAGGCGCGCCAGCCGGGCATGCAGGGCGAGCGGCCCCTGTTCGGCGAGTTCAGCCTCCAAACGGGCCCGGACCTTCGGGTCGGTGCCGGGGAAGTCGAGTTCGTCCAAGGCGGCCCGCACGTACAGTCCAGAGCCGCCCACGAGGACGGGCACCCGGCCTGCGGCGTGGAGGTCGTCGATGACCGCGCGGGCCATGCGCTGGTAGTCGGCCACGTTCGCGGTCTGGGTCACCTCCCAGACGTCGAGCAAGTGGTGGGGGACGCCGCGCCGTTCCTCCGGGGTGAGCTTGGCCGTGCCGATGTCCATGCCCTGGTAGAGCTGCATGGAGTCGGCGTTGATGATTTCGGCGGGGAGGCCGTGCTCGGTCAGGCGCAGCGCCAGGGCGACGCTGAGGTCAGACTTGCCCACTGCGGTCGGTCCGACGACCGCGATCACTGTGCTCATGCCTTAAGTGTGGCAGTGGACGGCGTGTGGCGGGCGGGTTCGCAGCGGGAAACGCGGACGCGGCGTGAGCCAGGAATCTAGGATGAACCCATGCGTTTCGCCAAGGGCCACGGCACAGAGAACGATTTCGTCATTCTTCCCGACCCGGACGGGGAGCTCGACCTCGATGCAGCGACGGTTGCCGCACTGTGCGACCGGCGCGCCGGTCTGGGAGCGGACGGGGTGCTGCGAGTGGTCCGGACCAAAGCATTGGACGAGCCGTTGACGGGGGAGGCGGCGACCGCGCAGCGCTGCGAGTGGTTCATGGACTACCGCAACGCTGACGGCAGTGTGGCGGAGATGTGCGGCAACGGGGTGCGGGTGTTCGCCCGCTATCTTCAGGAGGCCGGCCTGGTCGGCGCCGCAGCCTTCGAAGTGGGCACGCGGGCCGGGGCACGCCACGTGGTGCTGGAGCCCGACGGGAACATCACCGTCGACATGGGGCCGGTGCGGATCCTGGGGCCGGGGAGTGCCCGGTTGGCCGACGGCCCGGTGCACGGGACGCGGATCTCGGTGGGGAACCCGCATTTGGCGTGCCGGGTGGCGCGGCCTGTCGCCGAAGTCGACTTGAGCGCTCCTCCGCTGCTGCGGGCTGAGGAGTTCCCGCAGGGCGCCAACGTGGAAGTGTTCCGCGAAGTCGCCTCGGGCGTATTGGAGATGCGCGTCTACGAGCGCGGGGCCGCTGAGACCCGGTCCTGCGGTACGGGGATTGTGGCTGCCGCGGCCGCCGCGACTCCCCCGGGCGAGGATGCCCGGTGGACGGTGCGGGTGCCGGGCGGGGAGTGCACGGTGGTGCTCGAGTCTGGAGCAGCTCGGCTGAGCGGCCCCGCGGTGATCGTCGCCGAGGGGGACGTCCGGCTGTCTGCGCTCCGGTGAGCGGTAGCGCGGTGGGCCGCCGGGTCGTGGTCCCGCTGCTGCGGCGGGTGCTGCGGCGGGCGGTGCTGCTGTTCACCGCGGTGAGCTGTGTCTACCTTCTGGCGGCCGCCACGCTGCATCCCCGGGAGAACTTCGAGGCGCAGCGGCCGCCCCCGCCTCCTGCCGCGGTGGATGCCGCTTTGGACGCCGCTAATCTCAACGACCGCACGCCCCTGTTCCAGCGGTATGCGGTGTGGATTTCGGGGATAGCGGTCGGCGACTTCGGACGCACGTGGGACGGGGCTTCGGTCAACGAGGAGCTGTCCCGGCGGATCGGGGTGAGTGTGCGGCTGCTGGCGGCCGGGGCCGTGCTCGGCTGTATCGGCGGGGTGGCGCTGGGCACGTGGACGGGCAGCCGGGTGCGGGGGAGCGCAGACCGGGCCGTGACTGCGCTGTCGCTGCTGGTGATCTCCGTGCCGGTAGTGGTGCTCGCCGTGGCGCTCCAGCACGTGGGGGTGTGGGCCAACCAGGTGGCGGGGATGGATCTGGTGCGGGTCACCGGGGAGGCTACGCCCGGGTTCTCCGGCGGGGTGGGGGAGCAGGCGCTCGACCGGCTGCGCCACCTGGTACTGCCGACACTGGCGGTGGCGCTCCCGCAGATCGCCTTGTACAGCCGGTACCAGCGTTCGCTGATCGCCGATCAGGTGGGCGCCGAGTATCTGCGCACGGCGCGGGCTAAGGGGATGACCCGGTCGCAGGCGGTGGTGCGGCACGCGCTGCGGGTCACGCTGATTCCGGCGGCCGCGTATTTCAGCTATTCCCTGGCTGTGCTGCTGACCAGTACGGTTTTCACCGAGCAAGTGTTCGGATGGCACGGGGTCGGCGAGTACCTGTTCGAAGCGGTAGGGCAGGGGGATGTGAACGCGGTTGCGGCGGTCTGCTGTTTCGGGGCGGTGTGCGTGACCGCGGCAGGAGTGGTCTCTGATCTGGTGCGTGCGGTGGTGGATCCGCGGAGCCAGGCGGGATAACGCCTGGGAAATACCGGGTTCCCCGTTCCCAAGCGGAGTACTATTTTCCCCAATTGTTCCATTGGTGCCTTTTGTCAAGGCGATCATGGCGCGTCGGCCCGGCGGAGCACCGGAGTCTGCCCCGGACTCCGCAGCGGAACGGCCCAGGGCATTTGGGGGACAAGTGCGAACAGGGAAACGGCGTGCGATTTCGGTGGGAGCATTCGTGCTCACCCTGACCGCCGCGCTGGCAGGCTGCCAGGCGGAAGTGGACCACAGGCAGGCAGCCCCGGAACCCGCAACAGCCGCAATCAACGCCGTAGACCGCGCGCTCGTAGCCGACGGCGGCACCTTGACCTGGGGGATCAACGAGTTCCCCACCCAGTGGAACCCCCACCATCAGGCCGGAAACCTCGCCGCCGTGCACACGGTCCTCGAAGCGCTGCTGCCCATCCCGTTCCGGGTCGATGAACGGGGTGAAGCCCACCCCAACCCCGACTATGTGATCGACGTGTCGGTCACCACCGAACCCGAACAGGTCGTCACCCTCACCCTCAACCCGGAGGCTGCCTGGTCCACCGGGGACCCCATCACCTGGCGCGACTACGCGGCCATGGCCGAAGCCTTGTCGGGAAGTAACCCGGAGTATCAGGCGCTCGGCACTGTCGGCTACGACCGGATCGCTGAAGTACGCAAGGGGAAGAACAAGTACCAGGTCGTCATCGTCTTCGAACAGCCGTTCTCCGAGTATCCGGCGCTGTTCTCGCCCCTGCTCCCCGAGGAGTACACCGCGGACCCGGAATCCTTCAACACCGGATACCTCGAGCAGATCCCGGTCACCGCGGGACCGTTCGACGTGGCGGAGCTCGACCTCGTCGCCCAGACCATCACCCTGGAGCGCAACGCGGACTGGTGGGGTGACCCGGCCCGGCTCGAGGCGATCATCTTCCGCACGCTGGCCCCCGACGCGCTGGACGCGGCCTTCCTCGACGGCAGCATCGACCTGTACGCGCTCTCCCTCGACTCCGGGTCCTATGAGCGGATCCGCTCCGCACCGGGCACGGAGATCCGGGCTGCACTGGGCGCCGACTACCGGCACATCACCCTCAACGGGCAGACCCCGATCCTCAAGGACGTGGACGTCCGCCACGCGATCTTCCTGGGGATCAACCGCGAAGTGCTCGCCACAGCGGCGCTGGGCACCCTGGGATGGGAGCCGCGGGTGCTCAACAACCGGTTCCTCATGCCCGAACAGCCCGGCTATGCCGACAACAGCGGCGAGTGGGGGAAGTACGACCCCGACCGGGCCGCGCAACTGCTGGAGGAAGCAGGCTGGACCGCGGCCCAGCCCGGCGAGGTGCGCACTCGTGACGGCAAGCCGCTGACGCTGCGGTTCATCGTCCCGCAGGGGTATGCGCCGGCGTGGGAGGAAGCCGAACTGGTGCAGTCGATGCTCGCCGAGATCGGGGTGGACATCAAGATCACGAGTGTGCCGGGCAACCAGTTGTTCAGCAAATACGTCCAGCCCGGCAACTACGACCTGGTCGCTTTCGTCAACAGCGGCAGGGGGTTCCCGGTCTTCGACTCGCTGCACCAGTGGCTCGACGCGGTCGACGACGCCGACGGGAAGCCGCAGTGGCGGACCAATGTCGGCCGGATCGGCTCCCCCGAGGTGGACCAGGCCCTGTACGGCGCGCTCGAGGCCCTCGACCGCGGCACCGCAATCGAACAGCTCAACAAAGCCGACCGGCTGCTGTGGGAGCTCGGCCACACCCTGCCCCTCTACCAGCGGCCGCAGATCTACGCGGTCCGCGACACCCTGGCCAATGTGGGGGCTCCCGGGCTGGGCACGCTGGACTACGCCGACATCGGCTACGTGGTGCAGGAATGAGCAGGCGCCCCTGCACCGCGGCCGAGCCGGGTGGGGGCGCCGAGGCGATGCGGCCGAGTGTTACGGCATCCGCTCGTAGGCCGGAAGCGTGAGGAACTCCGCGTAGTCCTCGGCCAGGGCGACCTCCTTGAACAGCGCAGTGGCGCGGTCCAGCAGGTCGGCGTCGAGGGACGTGGTCTCGCGGATCGTCGCCAGCTCCTCGGAGATGAGGCGCTCCACGAGCTCGGTGGTGACCTTGGCGCCGTCGTCCAAGGTGACGTCGTTGTGGAGCCACTGCCAGATCTGGGAGCGGGAGATCTCCGCGGTCGCGGCGTCCTCCATCAGGTTGTGGATGGCCACCGCGCCGCTGCCGCCCAGCCACGCGGCCAGGTACTGGATGGCGACGTTGATGTTGTTGCGCAGGCCCGCCTCGGTGATGCCGCCTTCGGCGCTGGAGATGTCCAGCAGGTCAGCGGCGGTCACCGACACGTCGTCGCGCTGCCGGTCGATCTGGTTGGGGCGGTCGCCCAGCACACCGTCGAAGACCTCCATAGCGACGGGGACCAGGTCGGGGTGGGCCACCCACGAGCCGTCGAAGCCGTCGTTGGCTTCGCGGGTCTTGTCGTCACGGACCTTGGCCAACGCCACCTTGTTGATCTCGGGGTCGCGCCGGTTGGGGATGAACGCGGACATGCCGCCGATAGCATGCGCGCCGCGCTTGTGGCAGGTCTTGACCAGCAGCTCGGTGTAGGCGCGCATGAACGGCGCGGTCATGGTCACCGCGTTGCGCTCAGGCATGAGGAACTGGCGGCCGCGCGTGCGGTGCGTCTTGATGATGCTGAACAGGTAGTCCCACCGGCCGGCATTGAGCCCTGCGGAGTGCTCCCGCAGCTCGTAGAGGATCTCCTCCATTTCGAAGGCGGCGGGGATGGTCTCGATGAGCACGGTGGCGCGGATGGTGCCCCGTTCGATGCCCAGCGCCTCCTGGGCCCGGATGAAGATGTCGTTCCACAGCCGGGCTTCCAGGTGGCTCTGCATCTTCGGCAGGTAGAAGTAGGGGCCTTTGCCCTTGGCGATCTGGCGGCGGGCGCAGTGGAAGAAGTACAGCGCGAAGTCGACGATGCCGCCGGAGGTGCGCTGTCCGTCGACGAGGATGTGCTTCTCGTCCAGGTGCCAGCCGCGCGGGCGGACCACGATGGTGGCCAGCTCGGAGTCGTCCTTGAGCGCGTAGCGCTTGCCTTCCGGGCTGGTGAAGTCGATGGTGCGGTCGAGGGCGTCCCGCAGGTTGAGCTGGCCTTCGATCATGTTCTCCCATAGGGGGGTGTTGGCGTCTTCAAAGTCGGCCAGCCACACTTTCGCACCCGAGTTGAGCGCGTTGATGGTCATCTTGCGGTCGGTGGGGCCAGTGATCTCGACACGGCGGTCGACCAGCCCCGGGGCAGGCGGGGCGACGCGCCAGTCCGGATCTTCGCGGATGGCCTTGGTCTCCGGCAGGAAGTCCAGGTTGGCGCCCGCGGAGATCTCTTCCTGACGGCGCTTGCGTGCGGCGAGGAGCTCCTGACGGCGCGGCTCGAACCGGCGGTGCAGGTCAGCGAGGAATTCGAGCGCTTCCGTGGTCAGGATCTCGTCGTACCTGTCCTTCATCGGACCGGTGATCTCGACTCCGTGGGGAGTACCCATGGCACCAAACCTTCCGCATGGCGAAACTTGCTTTTGTTATGTGGAATTGACGCTACTCTGCCCGTCCTGGCAGGTCAACGCAGTCTCCGTGCTACGAGGCGCAAATTTTTCGCTCATGCGGAAATATTGAAGTTTTTTCTGGGTTAAACATGGGTAAAGAACACCTGTTCTTTGCTTAAGGGGGATGTTCTGGGGCTGCTGGGACGGCGGAGCGCCTCAAAAACCACCTGACTTCTGGCGGTACCCGTGGGACGATCGGGGAAGGAACCACGGTGACGCCGTGTTAGCACTCACCAGATGGATATGACGCGTACTTCTCTCAACCTCAACGACCACACACTCCGCACCGGATCAAGCGTCGACACGGAAGACTCTGTGCCAGCCCATTTCGACGGAATCGACACGACCACCCCGGGAGAGGCCGAGCTGCAGGACCGCCTCGCGCTGCGCCGGGTCAACGGACTGTCCACCGAACTCCACGACATCACCGAAGTCGAGTACCGGTCGCTGCGGTTGGAGCGCGTGGTACTCATCGGCGTGTGGACCAGCGGCACTCAGGAGGATGCCGACAACTCCCTGTTCGAACTCAAACAGCTTGCGGAAACCGCGGGCGCCGTGGTTCTCGCCGGACTCACCCAGCGCCGGTCCAAACCGGACCCGGCTACCTACATCGGCAGCGGCAAGGCCGCTGAACTCCGCGACATCGTGGAGGCCACCGGAGCTGACACCGTCATCTGCGACGGGGAGCTCACCCCCGGCCAGCTGCGCCAACTGGAAGAAGCGGTCAAGGTCAAGGTGATCGACCGGACCGCGCTCATCCTCGACATCTTCGCCCAGCACGCCCGCAGCCGCGAAGGTAAAGCCCAAGTGGAACTGGCGCAGCTCACCTACCTGCTGCCGCGGCTCCGCGGATGGGGTGAGGCCCTGTCCCGCCAGACGGGCACGTCCGGCGGCGGCAACGGCGGAGTGGGGCTGCGCGGTCCCGGTGAGACCAAGCTGGAAACCGACCGGCGCCGCATCCACCGGCGGATGGCCAAGCTCCGTCGCGAACTGGCGCACATGGCGGTGGCCCGCGAAGTGAAACGCGACCGGCGCCGCAGCCGCAAAGTGCCTGCCGTCGCCATCGCCGGGTACACCAACGCGGGCAAGTCCAGCCTGCTCAACCGGATCACCGGTGCCGGGGTCCTCGTGGAGGACGCGCTGTTCGCCACCCTGGACCCGACCGTGCGCCGGGCACGCACCCCGGACGGTCGCCTCTTCACCCTGAGCGACACCGTCGGATTCGTGCGGCACCTGCCGCACCAGCTCGTGGAAGCGTTCCGCTCCACCTTGGAGGAGGTCACCGAAGCCGACCTCATCCTCCACGTCGTGGACGGCTCCCACCCTGACCCCGAGCAGCAGATCGCCTCGGTACGGCAGGTTTTCGCGGAGATCGACGCCACGGACATCCCCGAGCTGATCGTCATCAACAAGATCGACGCCGCCGACGAGACACAGCTCAGGCAGTTGCGCACCAAGTACCCCGGCATGGTCGAAGTCTCCGCACGCACCGGGGAAGGCATCGGCGAGCTGCTCCAAGCGATCGCCGAAGCCCTGCCCGAATCGGAGCACGAGGTCACCGTGCTGCTGCCCTACGAGCGGGGCGACCTGGTCTCCCGCATCCACCAGGAAGGCCGGATCCTTAGCGAGGAGCACACCGCCTCCGGCACGGTCCTCCACGCCTGGGTGTCCCCGGAACTCGCCGGTCAACTGGACCGATACGCCACCGTGGCCTCATAGCTAGAGCCTAACCGAACAAAAACGGCGGAACCTCTTGTGAGGTTCCGCCGTTTACTGTTCAGCCGCAAAGGTGTACATCTCAGCGCTCTATGAACTACGGTTGCCTTCACCCGAAGTTGACGGATGCTGCTGCCCGGCCTCGTTCCGGCCGCGTTGACCCCCAGCTACGGCAAGGCATCGATATGAAGTCGTGTGAAGACTGTTCGTGTGACGTGGTCGTCTTCCGGGTCCGGGGGACGGCCGTGGCAGCGCGGACGGGCGAGCGGTGAAACAATGACGGTACGGCTGTTGACGAACATCGGACGACTATGGACCGGCGTCGAACTGATCAGCAACGCCGCCATCGTCATGCGCGATGGGATCATTGCCTGGGTTGGCCCAGCCGCCAGCCTGCCCCAGAGCATTCCCGGAGTGATTGACCACATCGCCGACGCCCAGATCGACAACGCGGGCGGCGCGCTCGTCACCCCCGGGCTCATCGACGCCCACGCCCACCCCGTCTACGCGGGGAACCGGTACGCCGAAATCTCCGCGCGCAGCGAGGGAGCCTCCCAGAGCGACATCGTCGCCGCGGGCGGCGGTGTCTCCTCCACCGTCACCGTGACCCGGGGCACCGACCCGTGGACCCTCTGCAACGACGTGCGAGACCGGCTCCGCCACTGGCTGCTGTGGGGCACCACCACCGTAGAAGCGAAAACCGGCTACCACCTGACCCGCGACGGGGAGCTCGCCGATGTGCGCCTGCTGCGCTCCCTCGAAGAAGAACCCGGAATGCCGCGGCTGCACGTCACCTTCTTCGCTGCGCACGCGATACCGCCCGAATACTTCGGCCGCCACCGCGACTACGTGCAGGCGGTCGGCTCCTGGCTGGGGGACGCCGCCCAGGCCGGGGCGGACGGGGTCGACGTCTACTGCGACAACCGCCAGTTCACCACAGAAGACGCGCGCTGGATCCTCACCCTAGGGCGCGCTGCCGGCCTCAAAACACGGATCCACGCCTGCTCCAAACCCCGGCACGGCGCGGTGCGCATGGCCGCGGAAATGCAGTGCAACTCGGTGGACCTGCTCCACGAGACCGACGAGGAAGACCTGGTGGCGCTCGCCCGGACGAAGACACCGGTCGTGGTCTGCCCCACCGCGTCCCTCAACGAGTGCCGCACCCCGCCGGTCCGCGCCCTCCTCGACCACGGAGTCCCTGTAGCACTGGGCACCGACCACAACCCGGCGCACTGCGGTACCACCATGATGTCGCTGGTCGTGTGCATGGCGATCGGGCTGTACGGGCTCAGCGTGCAAGAAGCCCTGCGCGCCGCCACCGTCGGCGGGGCCCAGGCACTGGGCACGCTGGACCGCGGCGTGATCGCCGTGGGGAAGGTCGCGGACGTCGTCCAGTGGGACGCCGAGCACGAAGGCGCTTTCGCCTGGTCCTACGGGCTCAAAGCGATGCGGGTGTGGCGCGGCGGAGAGCCCCTCCGCTGACCCTGCGGCACACGCCACGGTGCGGGCCGGAGCCGATGCCCACGATCAGCCCCGAAGCGCCGCGGCATGGGCGCGCAGGTAGGCGAGGTCCGTGCGGTAGATGGCGTCGTGCCCCTCGGCACAATGCCGGGCGAACGCTGCATCCCCTGCCGCTGCCCGCTCCCTCATGAACTCCACCAAGGCCACCAAGCGTTCCTGAGCGACTGCGAGGAGCATCGCACGGTCCGCCGCGCTCGTGAGCCCGTAGGCGGCCGTGAACAGTTCCAACCGCCGTGCCTGCTCCGCCACAGGCACGTCCTCACCGATCGTGCCGGGCGCGCTCAACGGCACGAACCGGTAGGCGGCCAACGCGAGATCCCAGAGACGCGGCCCCGGATGCGCCGCGTCGAAGTCGATGAACGCCACCGGCAGCCCGGTGCGGAACACGGTGTTGTAGGGCGCCACGTCACCGTGGCAGATCACCTCGCGGGGAGCGCGTTCCGGCAACTGCCACACCGCGTCGCGCGGCGGAACGAACCCCACGGTCGCGTCGTGGTAGCGTCGCAGCAGCCAGCCGCCCCGCAGCGGCCAGGGCCGCATCCCGGCGCGCATACGCGGGCACCGGATCGGTGGCCACTGCCCCCGCCACAAAGTCGAGAATCTCCCGCCCCTGATCGTCGACACCGTGCACGCGGGGCGCCCCGGAAAACCCTGCCGCCGCCACATGCCGCAGCAGTGCGTGCACCGCAGGAGTCCACGGGCCGGTAGGGCGGAGTACGACGGCCCCGACCCGGACCACCTGGTTGACCCCGCCGCGGAATACCTCGCTGTCCACAGGACGACGACCCTAAGCCACCCGCGGCACGGCCGCCGCTCCGGACCGTCTACCGCCGGCCACGGGCCGCCACGATTTCGATCACCGCCCGCTCCAGGGCATAGGCCGGGTCCCGGCCCGCGCCTTTCACGAGGGCGTCGGTTTCCGCCACCACCCGCATCGCCTGCGCCACCCCCCGCGGAGTCCAGCCGCGCGCCTGCTGGCGAAGCGTACGCAGCTTCCACGGCGGCACCTTGGCCTGTTTCGCGAGTTCCGACTCGGACAGGCCGCGCGAGGACTGCACCACCACCGCGAGACCGCGCACCGCGCTCGCCAACGCGCTGGTGATCAGCACCGGTGCCATGCCCACCGCCAACGACCAGCGCAACTGCTCCAACGCTTCAGCGAGCCGCCCCTCCACGGCACGGTCCGCCACGGTGAACCCGGACGCTTCCGCCTTCCCCCGGTGGTAGCGGGCCACCGCCTCGGCGTCGACCCGACCCTCGGTGTCGGCGATGAGCTGGGTGCAGGCCGCCGCGATCTCCCGCAGGTCCGTGCCGACCGCGTCCAAGAGCGCCTGCGCGGCGTCCGCGGTGATCTTCCGTCCCGCGCGGTCGAACTCGCCTTTGATGAACGCGATCCGCTCCGACGCCTTCGTTGGCTTGGCGCAGTCGATCCGGTGGGCTCCGGCCTGCAGCGCAGCCTGCAGCAGCGCCTTGCCTTTCGCGCCGCCCGCATGGACGAGCACCAGCACCACGTCGTCGACGGGATCTTTCACGTAGTCGGTGATCACCCCGGCGGGCTCCTTGGTGAGGTCCTGCGCTGAGCGCAACACCACCACCCGGCGGTCCCCGAACAGCGACGGCGAGGTGACTTCGACCAATTTCCCGGCGCTCACCTGGGACGGCATCAGGTCGTGCACGTCGACTTCCGGATCGGTGGCGCGCACCGCGGCCACCACTTCAGCGACGGCGCGGTCGACGAGCAGCTCCTCGTCGCCGACGATGACGGTCAGCGGCGGAACGGAGGTGGAGTCCATGGACGTCAGCATGCCATGCTGCGGTGACCTCCGGGCCCACCCGCAGGGGAGGCCGTCAAGAACGCTGCCGGGCCCGCGCCGCGGCGGCAGGCCGCCGCCCGCGGGGACGGTGGTACAACCGGTTCTGCGCCGCCCGGCGGCGGATATCCCACAGGAAACCGTCCCGCACCGCGGTGCGGAGCCGGAGCGGAAGCCGCGGATACACCGCCCGCACCACCGTGCACAACCGGTGGAAGCGGCGGTGGCGGCGCGCATCCCAGGCCAGGCCGAACTCGTCGCGCAGTCGGGACGGCAGCAGCCCGGCAGCCACAAACCCTTGGAAGCGGGCCGCGGGACGCAGCAGACGAGCAGAAGGGTGCAGCAGGTCGCGGGCCACGGCCCGGGCTGCTGGGGTGACCCGCAGCGTAGCGAGCGTCTCCTCCCAGTAGCGGGCGAACTCGGCGCGGGAGGCCGGCCAGTACTCCTCCGGACATCCCAAGGCCGTGGCGAACACTGCCGAACGCGCATACACCTCGTCTTTCTCCGCGTCCGTGAGGTTCCCCACGAACCGCTCGTAGGCGGTCTCCGCGGACTGGTACAAGGTGGCGGCCACCCAGCGGAGCAGTTCCGGGTCGAGCGCCCGGTATCCGGGACCGGTGACCTTGGTGTGCATTGCGCGCACGATCGCGCTGATCCGCTCCGCTTCGTCCGGGGAGCCGAACATGACCCCGTAGACGAAGGTGAGAGTGCCGTGGAGCCGACTGAGCGGCCGGTGCGCGAAATCGCTGTAGTCGTGCACGCCCTGCCCCACCGCGGGGTGGGCGATCTGCAGCAGGATCGCGTACCCGGCCCCGGCCAGCAGGGCAGCCTCGCGGAAGACACGGTCGAGGACAGGAGCATCAGAGGGGGAGGAGGGGACCATAACTTTCAGCTTACGTTCCGGCTGGACCGAGGGCTGGGGCCGTCGGTCCTGGGATTAGCGCACGTCAGGGCCGCGCCAGTACACCACGGGGCCGTCCCCGGTCGGCACCACCGCCACATCGCCGTGCTGGTCTGTGCGGTACGAGGCGGAGGTCAGCGCGGTCAACTGCGCCCACGTGTCCGCAGCCGGGTGCCCGTAGGGGTTGCCGGCGCCCACCGAGGTGAGCGTCACCCGGGGCCGGGTGGCTTCGAGGAACACGGCCTCCTGCGTGCCCGCCCCATGGTGCGGGGTCTTGAGCACGTCAACACCGCGGATCCCCGGATGGGTGAGGAGAGCGCGCTGGGCCGACTCTTCGATATCCCCGGTGAGCAGCACCGACAACCCGCCTTCGGCGGGCGGGGCAGCGGACCGGTGGGCGAGCACGACCACGCTGCCCTCATTGGCGTCCCCGCCCGCGAAGTCGGCGGGCGGCCACAGCACGGACAGTCGCCAGCGTCCCACAGCCAGCTCCTCCCCGGCATGCACGGTGCGCAGCCGCGCCCCGGCCCGCTCCAAGGCTGCGGCAGCGTCCGGTGCGTCGAACCCCGGAGGCACCACCGCCTCCGCCACGGTCCGGCCCCGCAGCACCCCGCTTGTGCCGCCCGCATGGTCCAGGTCGTGGTGGGTGAGCACCAGCAGCGCAACCCGGCGCACCCGCAGCCGGTCCAAGCAGCGGTCCACTGCCCCTGGACGCGGCCCGGTGTCGACCACCACCGCCTCCCCGCGGTCCACCGCCAACACGAGCGCGTCCCCTTGGCCGACGTCGCAGGCGACCACCGCCCACCCCGGCGGGGGCCAGCTAGGAGCCAGGCAGGCGAGAGCCAGCGCCGCCACCGCGGACGCGGCAATCCCCGCAGCCACCACCCTCCGTGCCCAGCCCCGCAGCACCAGCAGCGCGGCGAGCAGGACAGCCAGCAGCAACGCCCCCACCACGTCGGACCGCCACGGCACCGCGCCGTGCGGCACGCGGGCACCCCATTCCGCGATGCGGTGGATCCAGGCCACGGCGACCCCCGGAACCCACACCGCCACCTGTGCCGCGGGAGGCGCCACCAGTCCCAGGGCGGCGACCACGAAACCGCCGACGGTGGCGACCGGCACGAACGGCCCAGCCGCCACGTTCGTCGGCACGGACACCCAACTGACCTCGGCGGACAGCACCACGAGCAGCGGCGCACACGCCACTTGGGCGGCGAGCGTGACCGCGACCGGCTCCGCCAGCCACGCCGGCACCCGGCGTGCCCATGCGTCCCGCCACGGGGGCGCGAGCACCATGATGCCGCCGGTAGCCAGCACGGACAGGGCGAACCCGAACGAGGCAGCCAGCGCCGGATGGAACAGCAGCAGCCCGATCACTGCGGCAGCTAGCGCTGCCACCCCGATCCGGGGACGCCCCACGACCAGGGAGACGAGGGCGACCGCGCCCATGAAAGCCGCACGCAGCACACTCGGTTCCGGCCGTGCCAACAGCACAAACCCGGCGATTGTGGCCGCACCGGTGAGTGCGGAAGCCCACACAGGCAGCCGGAGCCAGCGGGTGACCGCCAGCACCGCGCCGGTCATCACCGCGAGATTCGCCCCGGAGACGGTCAACAGGTGCGTCATGCCGGTGGCGCGGAAGATCTCCGCGGTCTCCGCGTCCAACAGGGACGTGTCCCCCACGACCAGCGCGGGCAGCAGACCCCGCTCCGGCTGGGGCAGGACCGCGCACGCCCGCCGCAGCCCGCCGCGGACCCGGTCCGCCCACGCATGGGCGGCCGACGGCGGGCCCACGTGACGGGGCGGACCGCGGACCAAGAGCAGCGCAGCATCCAGGCGGGTGCCCGCGGGCACCGCGGTGCCCGCTACGCGCACCGGCTGGCTGGGCACCAGGTGCCGCCACTGTTCGCCGTGGACGAGGAGGACCACCGGGACCCGGCTCCGGACCCGGGTCCCGTCCGGCAGCGTCACCCACTCGGTGTGGGCCGTCACCACGAACTCGGCCCGCCCCGGGACCGCGGGGTTCTCCCGAGGCCGCGGGTCCAAGGCGAGCACCACGCTCGCCTCCGTGAACTGCTGGGCCGCGGCCAGCTCAGCCATCGGACTGGCCGCTACCGCGGCGGTGCGCCCGGCCACCGCCACCGCCCCGCCCGCAGCGCAGACCAGGGTCGCACCGCACAGGGCGGCTACGGTCCCCCAGCGCGGGTGGCGCAGCAGGAGCAGCCCTGCCCACGCGGCCGTGCCGAGCACCGCCGCGGTGAGGAACGCGGTGCGTGGCGCAGCGTGGAGCAGTGCGAGGACCGTCAGCCACAGTCCCACGGCCGGGACCGCCAGGCTCACGTCGAGCCGGACACCTGCCCCGGGCAGGGGACCGGAACCTGCCGCAGTCACGGGGCACCGCCGACGTAGACCAGGTCGCGCAGCTCCGCGAACCGGCGGTCCCCGATACCGGTGACGTCGTGGAGCTGCTCCACCGAGGTGAAACCGCCGATGGACGCGCGGTGGTCGATGATGCGCTGGGCCAGCACCGGGCCGATTCCCGGCAGGGTCTGCAACTGGTCGGCGGTAGCGGTGTTGAGGTCGATCCGCCCGTCCCCGGCGGGCAGGCCCGGACCCTCGCCTTCCCCGGCCATGGGCGACGGGGTGACCCCAACGAGGATCTGCTCGCCGTCGACGAGGGGACGGGCCAGGTTGAGGAACCCTAGATCCGCATCCGGGCGCGGGCCGCCCGCCGCGTCGAGAGCATCGGCCACCCGGGACCCGGCGGGCAGGGTCACGATCCCCGGGGAGACCACGTCACCGCCCACGTGGACCACGACCGTGCCGGCAGGACTCGCTTCCGCCGCCGGGGACGGATGAGGACCGGACGGGACGGCCTCCTGCGGCGGCGCGGGCGCGGACGCGGGACGGGCGTTGAGCATGAACCAGCCGGTGACCCCCGCGGCCAGCAGGCACACGAGGGCGAGCGCCGCCACCCCGGACAGGGTCACGCGGGGCCGCAGCTCCACTGAGACACCCCTCCAGCGGTCCACAAGGGCCGCCAGCGGGGCAGGCAGCCGCCGCTCCGCCGGGTCGGGGAGCGGCGGGATGCGCACATACCCGGGCGGGGGAGCGGGAGCCGAACCGTCGTTCCGACCCGTGCCGCGGTCCGGCTGAGGTGCGGCGGGCGGGGCCGGACGGGCACCGCGGCCCGCCCGGGCAGGGCGCTCTGCCGCATCCTCGTCCCTCCCCACCTCGGGAGCCGGGGGACGCCGTGGCGCGGGAAGCACGGGCACCGGGGAGCGGACCGTGTCGGCTACGGCATAGGGCGGGGGAGGAACAGTGAAGTCCAGTGGGGTCGGGTCCCCGTCGTCCGCTGCCCGCCACTCGGCAGGCAAGGCGGCCTCAGACGACGGCAGGGGAGACGGCTGCTGCGCTGCCGGGGCAGCGGGCTCAGGAGCAGTGTGTCGTGCCATACCGGGGACGGTAGGTCCCCGCCACGGGAGCGCTAGAGAGGAAGGTTCCGCCTGTGGACAACTGCGCGGAGCGCTCACCGGTACGGCCCGCAACCGGCAGCGGACCGGCCCCGACAACGCGAAAGGCCAGACACCGTCACGATGCCTGGCCGTGGGCGCGTGTCAGGAACGAACCTGCTGCAGACGCTTAGGCAGCCTGAGACTGCTGCAGCTGGTGGAGCCGCTTGGCGATCGCGCTCTTGCGGTTCGCAGCCTGGTTCTTGTGGATCACGCCCTTGCTGACGGCCTTGTCCAGCTGGCGTGCCGCGGCGCGCTGGAGAATGATGGCCTCTTCGACGTTCCCGGCCTCGGCAGCTTCACGGAACTTGCGGATAGCGGTCTTCAGCGACGACTTGACCGCCTTGTTGCGCAGACGAGCCTTCTCGTTCTGCCGGATGCGCTTCTTCTGCGACTTGATGTTCGCCATGCGAAACCCTGCTCCAGTTACGTCAGGATGTGCGTCGTCACCACCCGGACCGCGCCTGTGGGCAGCCGCGCCACGAGGAGATCCGCGGAGATCGACGCGAGGATTGAGACCAAGGGCTCAAAAGTGAACGTGGAACGTCTGAGACACGGACTTCCATTATGCCCTGGGAAGGGGAATGCTCGCACCGCGGCACCGCTTTACCGCTGGATGTGCAGCCAATCTTCCTCGAGCTCCGTCCACGCGTCGTCGGCCAGCTCCTCCGGGGCGTGGACCGCGATCCCGAAACTGTCCCGCTGGCCGTGCGCGGTCAACGCGATCCGCACCGCCTCCACCGCGGTCGCTGCCGCGGCAGGGTCGTCCGCCGCCGGCGGCACCCCGATCCGCAGCCCGATCGTCTCCGGCACGGTCCGCAGCGCCAGCGTCGTCTGCCGGGCCATGAAACCGCCGTACAGGGAGCCGCTGGGCATCCCCGTGCCGCTGCCGGACACGACGACCACGTCCGACAGTTCCGCGACCCGGAGGAGGAAATTGGTCGACCAGTAGCGTTCGCCCCCCTGGACGGCGAACACGGGAAGCCGCACCCCGGGAAGCGGCTCGAGGGGGAGGGCGAGTACGGACAGCACGGCCTCCGCGCCGATCGCGTCGCGAGTACGCTCCAGCAGGTCCACGAAGCCCGGGTCGTTCACGGTGACCGGGGTGATGGCGTAGTGCACGCCGTCGAACCCCGCGTCCACGACAGCGCTGGCCGCCTCCACCAGGCGGGCTCGCGCCTCCTTGGGCACGCGGTCCTCCAGCAGCGAAGAACTCTCCGCGGTGCTGCTGAGCCACCCCACCACTGCCACGTCCGGAAGCTCGCGGCCCATCCAGCCGAGGAAGGCGTCCGCTGCCGCGTACCCGGCGGGGTCAACCGTGCCGTCCTCCGCGATCTCCCCCACGTGCACATACACTTCGGTGAAGGCGCGCAGCCGGGGCAGCGCCGCGGCGAAGTCGGACTCGTCTTTGCTCCCGTCCACCCACGACCCGTCCAGCCACGCCGCGTCTGCGCCGGTCGAGGCCGCCCACTCCGCTTTCTCCCCGGAGAACTGTGCGGCTAGCACCACGCCCGCGCCTACCGCTACTACCAGTACTGCGGCCAGGCCCGCGAGAAGGCGTGTGAGAAGCCAGCGCACGTTGCTCTCCCGGTTCTGTCCGTCGCATAGCCTGATAGGGATCGTGTGCCCCATTGTGGCCCGCGGTACCGCCCGCTGTCGCGTCCGTGGGACCATGGGGGCACTGCCCGATCACGGCCGCGTGTGCGCTCCCGCCACGCAGTGCCCTATCCGACCTCGACGAATGTGAACGGACCACGGTGCCACAGCCAACTCGGACCGATCCCGCGCTGATTCGGAACTTCTGCATCATCGCGCACATCGACCATGGCAAGTCGACACTGGCCGACCGCATGCTGCAACTGACCGGCGTGGTTGAGGAACGCCAGATGCGGGCCCAGTACCTCGACCGCATGGACATCGAACGCGAGCGTGGCATCACCATCAAGTCGCAGGCGGTGCGACTGCCTTTTACCGCGCTCGACGATGTGACCTACATCCTCAACCTCATCGACACCCCGGGGCACGTGGACTTCAGCTATGAGGTCTCCCGGTCGCTGGCGGCCTGTGAAGGCGCGATCCTGCTGGTCGATGCGGCCCAGGGCATCGAGGCCCAGACTCTGGCCAACCTGTACATGGCGCTGGAGCACGATCTCACGATCATCCCGGTCCTCAACAAGATCGACCTGCCCGCGGCCCAGCCGGAGAAGTACGCCGCGGAGCTCGCCGGGATCATCGGCTGCGAGCCGTCGGACGTGCTGCGGGTGAGCGCCAAGACCGGTGAGGGTGTCGAGGAGCTGCTCAACGAGATCGTGGCTCGCATCCCCCCGCCGGTGGGCAATGCGGACGGGCCCGCCCGCGCGCTGATCTTCGACTCCGTCTACGACACCTACCGGGGTGTGGTCACCTACGTGCGGGTGGTCGACGGGCAGATCACCAACCGGGAACGCATCCAGATGATGTCGACCGGGGCCACCCACGAAATGCTGGAGGTCGGGGTGATCTCCCCCGAGCCCACCAAGGTGGACTCCCTCGGGGTGGGCGAGGTCGGCTACCTCATCACCGGGGTGAAGGATGTGCGCCAGTCCCGGGTCGGGGACACGATCACGTCGGCGGCCGCTCCCGCCGCGGAGGTCCTGCCCGGCTACCGCGACCCCAAGCCGATGGTGTTCTCCGGGCTGTACCCGATCGACGGCACCGACTACCCTGTGCTGCGGGACGCGTTGGAGAAGCTCCAGCTCAACGACGCCGCGCTGGTGTTCGAACCGGAGACGTCCGCCGCGCTCGGCTTCGGGTTCCGCTGCGGTTTCCTGGGGCTGCTGCACTTGGAGATCACCCGGGACCGGTTGGAGCGGGAGTTCGATCTGGCGCTCATCTCGACCGCCCCCAACGTGGTCTACCGCGTCCGTATGGAGGACGGCACCGAGCACACGGTGACCAACCCCAGCGAGTTCCCGTCGGGCAAGATCGCGGAGATCCGCGAGCCGGTGGTGAAGGCGACCGTGCTGACCCCCTCCGACTATGTCGGCCCGATCATGGAGCTGTGCCAGGGGCGGCGCGGCGTCTTGGACGGGATGGAGTACCTGTCCGAGGACCGGGTGGAGATGCGGTACACGCTGCCGCTCGCCGAGATCGTCTTCGACTTCTTCGACCAGCTCAAGTCCCGCACCAAGGGGTACGCCTCCTTGGACTACGAGCCGTCCGGGGAGCAGGCCGCCGACCTGGTGAAGGTGGACATCCTGCTGCAGGGGCAGGTGGTGGACGCGTTCTCCGCGATCGTGCACCGCGACAACGCCTACTCCTACGGTGCGGAGATGACGAAGAAGCTGCGGGAACTCATCCCCCGGCAGCAGTTCGAGGTGCCGATCCAGGCCGCGATCGGTTCCCGGGTCATCGCCCGGGAGAATATCCGCGCGCTTCGCAAGGACGTGCTCGCCAAGTGCTACGGCGGTGACATCAGCCGGAAGCGCAAGCTGCTGGAGAAGCAGAAGGAAGGCAAGAAGCGCATGAAGATGGTGGGCCGCGTCGAAGTGCCGCAGGAGGCGTTCATTTCGGCACTGTCCACCGAGAGCAGCGGCGAAGGCAAGGACGGCAAGAAGAAGTAAAGCGCTTCCCGGCCCGCACGCCGGGAAGCGCGTGGGAAGGGGCCGGTGCGGTCTGGGGAGGGGCCGCCGCACCGGCCCGATGGCTTTCAGCCTTTGACCGCCCCCGAGGTCAGCCCTTCGACGATGTAGCGCTGCAGGAACCAGAAGACCGCCATGGTCGGCAGGGCGATCAGCAGCGTGCCCACCGCGAACAGGCCGAAGTTCGCGTTGCGTTCGTCGGCGACCAGCGAGTACAGGCCGAGCGCCACCGTCTTAGCCTCCGGGTCGCGCAGGAACACGGTGGCGAGCAGGAACTCGTTGATGGTGTTGATGAACACCAGCAGGCCGACGATCGCCAGCACCGGGGTGACCAGAGGCAGCATGATGCGGAAGAACGCCTGGGCGTGGGTGGCGCCGTCGACTTTGGCGGATTCGTCGAGCTCCATGGGGATGGTGTCGAAGAACCCTTTCATCAGCCAGGTGTTCACGCTCAGCGCCCCGCCCAGGTAGACCAACAGCAGGCCCCAGCGGGTGTCGAAGCCGATCGGGGGCCAGTAGTCGGTGACCGTGGCGAACATCAGGTAGATCGCCACGATCGCCAGGAACTGCGGGAACATCTGGATCAGCAGGATGCCGAGCAGGCCGATGCGGCGCCCAGTGAACCGGAACCGGCTGAAAGCGTAGGCGGCCAGCGCGGACAGGAACACGGTCACTGCGGCGTTGCACACCGCCAGCACGATCGAGTTGACGTACCACGCACCGAACGGGGTGGTGGCGAACAGTTCCCGGGCGTTGTCCAGGCTGGCCCCGGTCGGCACCAGGTGGCTGGAGCTGAGCGTGCCCAGCGGGTTGAGCGCGGCCGAGATGACGAACAGGATCGGGAACAGGGCGAAGGCCACCGCACACCACAGCAGCAGGTGCCGCCAGGAGTTGTCGCGCAGCCAGCGGAGGAAGGGGCGGTCGCGGTAGACGGGGGCGGTCACCGGTTCACCTCCTCCAGGGAACGGCTCTGTCTGAGGCTGATCAGCGACAGCAGGGCCACGATCAGGAAGATCAGCACGGAGACCGCTGAGGCGAACCCGTACTGGGCGCCTTGGCCGCCGAACGCCAACCGGAAGGTGTAGGTGATCAGCAGGTCGGTGGCTCCGGCCAGCGGGTTGTCCGGGCTGAACGGGCCGCCTGCCGTGGTCAGCCAGATCGCGTTGAAGTTGTTGAAGTTGAACGCGAAGGTCGAGACCAGGATGGGGGTCATCGCGATCATCAGCAGCGGCAGGGTGACGTGGCGGAACGCCTGCCAGGCGCCCGCGCCGTCGATTCGGGCTGCTTGTTCCAGTTCCCGGGGGATGGACTGGAGGGCTCCCGTGGCGACGAGGAACATGTAGGGGAAGCCGAGCCAGGTGTTGACCAGCAGGATCGAGCCGCGCGCGGTCCACGCGTTGCCCAACCAGTTCACGTCCAGTCCCAGCACCCGGTTGATCAGCCCGAAGTCGGTGTTGAACATGTCCCGCCACAGCAGCAGCATCGCGAAGGACGGCATGGCGTACGGCAGGACCAAGAGGATCCGGTACAGGGTGCGGCCGCGCAGCGGGGTGCGGGTGTGCATGAGCAGCGCCAGGCCCAGGCCGACCACGAAGACCAGCAGGGTGGTGCCGGCAGCGAATCCGATGTTCCAGGCGAGGATGGACAGGAAGGACGCGCCGGTGGCCGGGTCGGTCACGAACCGGAGGAAGTTGTCGAAGCCGACGTTGACCCGCCAGCCTTGGAGGAGCCGCTGCCCGTCGTCGGAGACGAAGGAGCCGTTGACGTTGTCGGCGGTGTACGTCACCCCGGTGACGGAGTCCACGATGCAGTCGCAGTCCTCCTGGTAGGTCCGGGTGGCTTGGCCTTCGTAGGCCATGGACAGGCCGCTGGAGCGGATCCCGGTCCCGTCGCCGGTGGGCACCGCGAAGTCGGCGATCTCGTCGCTGCGCTCGTTGATCTGGGCGGTGGTGAGCACGGTGTACCCCTCGGCGTCGACGATCTTCCCGGAAGCCTCTCGGGTGAGGTCGTCGGGGTCGAGGGGGGTGAGGCCGTCGGCGTCGCCGGCGTAGACGGTGCCGTCGGCCGCGGTGAGCAGGAAGACGAGGTCGCCGGTGTCCGGGGCGCCGTCGGCGGCGACGGTGAGGGTGTACTGGGGGGAGTCGGGGGTGCGCACCACGGAGTAGGCCTCGATCGCGGCGATGGCCTGCTCCTTGTCCCCGCGGTGCCCGTCGCCGAAGTTGGTGACCGAGGTGCTGACGGTGTACAGCACCGGCAGGATCTGGAAGGCGATGAGCAGCAGCGTCCCGGGCAGCAGGTATTTCAGCGGGACGTGGCGGGGGGACAGGTAGACGTAGAAGATCAGGGCGGTGACTGCGGCGACGATGCCGACCCCGACCCAGTTGGCCGCTTCGATGAGCGGGAACGCGGCCCAGACTGCTAGGGCAGCGGCCAGCCCCAGCGCACCGATTTTGACGACCAGTCCGAGCAGTGAGGTCGTGGGCTCACCGCGGACGTGGGATGTGGGGGCGGGCGCCCCCGAGCGGGCGCCCGTGACGGTGTTGCGAGCCACCGTGGATCAACCGCCGATCTGCTCGGAGATGGCCTCACCCGCGGCCTTGACGGCCTCGGCGACGTCCTCACCGGCGATCACCGCGGCCTCGGCCTGCCCGAACGGGCCCCAGATCGCGGCCATTTCGGGGATGGCGGGCAGCGGGTCGCCGTTGGCGCCGGCCTCGACGATCTTGAGCAGGTCGGGGTCGTCGGCGGAGACCTTTTCCAGGGCGGCGGTCAGCGCCGGGGGACGGGGGTCGGCCTCGTACAGGGCGACGGCCAGTTCGGTCTCGGTCACGAAGTTGGTGGCGAACTCCTGGGCGAAGACCTTGTTGGCGCCGCCGGAAGCCACGAAGAACGCTTGGACGCCGATGAACGGGCGCGCTTCGTCTCCGTTCGCGAAGCCGGGAACCGGGCTGATCTCGTAGGGGATGCCCGCTTCCTTCATGTCTGCGATCGCCCACGGGCCGGAGATGAGGAAGGCGGTCTTCGCTTCGTTGAACAGGGGGCCGGCGTTCTGGCTGTCGATGGAGCGCTTGAGCGCGCCTTCGCCCTTCTCGCCGAGTTCCGCGATCTTCTCGAACGCCTTGATGGAGGATTCCGAGCCCACACCCATGTCGGAGGGGTCGAGGTTGCCTTCGTCGTCCTTGCCGAACAGGTAGCCGCCCGCGGAGGTGTACAGCGGGTAGATGTGGTAGGCGTCGCCTTCCGAGCCCACCTGGAGGCTCATGATCTCTTCGACCTTGCCGCTCTCTTTGAGCTTCTTGCCTTCCTTGATGAGCTCTTCAATGGTGTCGGGGGCTTCGGGGGCAAGGTCGGTGTTGCGGAAGAGCACCAGGTTCTCCATGGCGTAGGGCACGCCGTAGAGCTGGCCTTCGAACGTCACCGCGTCGAGGGCGACTTGTTCGAATCCGTCGGCAACCTCCTGGGGGAGCTGGACGGGGTCGATGGCGCCGTTGCGGACGAGGTTGCCGGTCCAGTCGTGGGCGCCCACGACCAGGTCGGGCGGGGATCCTGCCTGGTGTGCGGTGACGAAGTTGTCTTGGAGGTCTTCGTTCGGGATGGATTCGACTTTCACGGTGATGCCGTGGGCCTCACCGAATCGTTCCGCGTAGGGGATCAGCACATCGGTGCGGTTGGGGTCAGCCCAGATGACCATGGCACCGTCGGTGGACTGCTCGGAGGACGCGCTGTCGTCGCCTCCGCCGCCACACGCGGTGGCAAGCAGTGTCAGGACTGCTATGCCCGACAACACGCTGAAGCTACGGAACTTCATGGATTCTCCTTCGAGTAGGCCGCGGCAGCGTCCCCCTGCACGGCGCGGCTTCCGGGTGCGGTGGCGTGGACGTTAGCAACTTTTTGCAAAAGTTGGAAGAGTTTTCTCTTTCTTGCAACGAAATGAGTAATCCAAGTGAAATCTCCGGTTGACATAGAGGGGTCCGAACGCCCCCGAAAAGTCCGGACCCCTCTGTCGGTGTCAGCGCGCCACGCGCCGACTCACCCCGCTACTGCCGCAGCCACACCGCGGTGTCCCCAGGCAGCACGAGGTGCGTGCCGTCCTGCTCCACCGGACCGCTGGACAGCACCACTTCGCCCTCGAACGGCAGCGTGACCGGGTCAGCGCCGAAGTTCACCGCGCAGGTGAAACCCGGTTCCCGGCGGAAAGCCAGCACGTTCTGCGGGGCGTCCGCCCAGTGCAGCGCGTCCTCTGCGGGGAGCAGCAGTTCGCGGCGGAGCCGCAGCGCCTTCTTGTACAGCGACAGGGTCGAGTCCGGGTCGCGCTCCTGGACCTCCCGGGTCAGCGACCGCCACTCCGCGGGCACCGGCAGCCAACTGCGCTCCGCCGAGCAGCCGAAGCCGAACGGGGGCTCGTCGCCTTCCCAAGGCAGCGGCACCCGGCATCCGTCGCGGCCCCGCTCGGTGTATCCGGAGCGCTTCCACGTGGGGTCCTGCAGGGCCTCCTCCGGCAGATCGGTGACCTCGGGAAGTCCCAGCTCCTCACCCTGGTAGAGGTAGACCGATCCCGGCAGGGCCAGCATCAGCAGGAGCGCGGCGCGTGCCCGCGCCAGCCCTTGCGCGCCCCCGCCGAACCGGGTGACGTGCCGGGTGACGTCGTGGTTGGAGAGCACCCATGTGGTCGGCGCCCCCACCGCGTTGTTCGCGGCCAGGGAGCGGTCCACCACGGCGCGCAGCGTTGCAGCGTCCCAGTCTGCGGTGAGGTACTCGAAGTTGAACGCCTGGTGCAGCTCGTCGGGGCGGAGGTAGCGGGCCACGCGTTCCGCGTTCTCCACCCACGCCTCGGCCACCAGCGCGCGCTCCCCGGGGTAGCTGTCGACGATGGCGCGCCACTCCCGGTAGATCTCGTGGACCCCGTCCTGGTCGAAGTAGGGCAGCCGCGTGTGGCCGTCGAGCATGTCCGCCTTCTGGCCTTCGGCGATGTCGGGCAGCGCGGGGTCCTTGATCATGCCGTGGGCCACGTCGATGCGGAAGCCGTCCACCCCGCGGTCCAGCCAGAACCGCAGAATGTCGGCGAATTCGGCCCGGACCTCCGGGTTCTCCCAGTTCAGGTCGGGCTGCTCTACGTCGAACAGGTGCAGGTACCACTCGCCGGGCGTCCCGTCCGGCTCCGTCACCCGGGTCCAGGCGGGCCCGCCGAAGATCGACTGCCAGTTGTTCGGCGGCAGCTCCCCGTTCTCCCCGCGCCCCGGGCGGAAGACGTACCGGTCGCGCTCCGGGCTGCCCGGTCCGGCGGCCAGCGCGTCGCGGAACCAGCGGTGGGCGGAGGAGGTGTGGTTGGGAACGATGTCGATGATGACCCGGAGGCCCAGGTCGTGGGCGGTGGCCAGGAGGGCGTCGAAGTCGGCCAGCGTTCCGAACCGCGGGTCGACGTCACGGTAGTCGGCGACGTCGTAGCCGCCGTCGGCGAGGGGGGAGACGTAGAAGGGGGTCAGCCAGATCGCGTCCACGCCGAGCGAGACCAGGGCGGGCAGGCGCTCCCGGATGCCGTTGAGGTCGCCTTCGCCGTCGCCGTTGGAGTCCGCGAAGCTGCGGACGTAGATCTGGTAGATGACCGCGTGGCGCCACCAGTGGGTATGGGCGGTGGGCGCGGTCAAGTGAACGCTGTCGGGAACTTGCTGCATGGATGCGTCTCCATCGCACGAGTGGAACCCACGATTGCAATTACTTGCGCAAGATTACCTACTTCTTGCGTACATGGAAGAGGGGTTTTCGATAGAGTTCTGCCATGGGTCCACCACGATTGGCCGACATCGCCCGCCACGCGGGCGTAAGCGAGGCGACAGTTTCCCGGGTACTCAACGACAAGCCAGGGGTCGGCCCAGCCACGCGCGAAGCTGTACTGACCGCCTTGGACGTGCTCGGATACGAGCGTCCAGCCCGGCTGCGGCAGCGCTCCGCCGGGCTGGTCGGCATGGTCGTCCCGGAGCTAGAGAATCCGATATTCCCGATGTTCGCCCAGGCCGCAGAGCGGGTGCTCGCCCAGCACGGCTACACCCCGGTGCTGTGCACCCAGACCCCTGGCGGGATCGTGGAGGACGAGTACGTGGAGATGCTGCTGGAACGTAACGTCTCCGGCATCATCTTCGTTTCCGGCCTGCACGCCGACACCACCGCCAACCACGACCGCTACCGGGCGCTCCTCCAGCGCCGCCTGCCTATCGTCCTGGTCAACGGCTACGTCGAAGGACTGCCCGCGACCTTTATCTCCCCGGACGACCGGGCAGCGGCCCGACTCGCGGTCAACCACCTCGCGGCTCTCGGCCACACCCGGATCGGGTTCGCCAGCGGCCCCCACCGCTACGTGCCCGTCCAGCGCAAGCTGGACGGCTTCAAGGCCGCGATGCTGGAGAACGGCCTCGACTTCCACGACGACCTGGTCGAACTCTCCCTGTTCGGGGTGGAAGGCGGCCACGCGGCGGCCAGCAGACTGCTGGACCGCGGGGTCACCGCCATCGTCTGCGGCTCCGACCTCATGGCGTTGGGGGCGATCCGCGCGGCCCGCCAGCGGAACCTCACCGTCCCCGGTGACCTGTCAGTGGTCGGCTACGACGACTCCCCGCTCATCGCGTTCACCGACCCGCCACTGACCACGGTCCGCCAGCCGATACAGGCCATGGCACTCGCCGCGGTCCGCGCGCTCTGCGACGAGATCTCCGGGCATGCCCCGGCACGCACCGAGTACATGTTCGAACCGGAGCTCGTCGTGCGCGGCTCCACCGGCGTGCACCGGGCCTCCCTGGGAGAACAGGTCGCTCCGGCCGGGAACTAGCCGACGTTGTGCTCCGCGGACCGCACGGTCCCACCAGGCCAGCCCACTCGCCCCCACCGAGTGGGCAGGGCCGCGGCACGGCAGCCATGCTGGCCCGCGGCGGCCGGAGCGAGGACTGCCTCGCATCGCCGACACTGAAGACATGCCTTCAGCTCCACTCGACGGTACGCCTGTTCCCCCGGACGGCTCCCTGCCTGCCGATGCGCTCGCCGAGCTCGGCACCCGGCCGTTCGGGTTCTACGTGCACGTGCCGTTCTGCGCGACCCGCTGCGGCTACTGCGACTTCAACACCTACACCGCCGCGGAGCTGCGCTCGCGGGACGGAACAGCAGTCGCCTCCCCGCGCACCTACGCGGACCAGGCGATCGCTGAAATAGCGCTCGCCCGGCGGGTGCTCGGCGACCGCGAACTCCCGGTGCGTACCGTCTTCATGGGCGGCGGCACCCCCACCCTGCTCTCCCCGGAGGAACTCGGCCGCATCCTCGACGCGATCGACGCGCAGTTCGGGCTCGCCCCCGACGCCGAGATCACCACCGAAGCCAACCCGGAAACCGTGGACGCGGGCATCCTCGCCCGGTTGCGCGAAGCAGGGTTCACCCGGATCTCCTTCGGGATGCAGAGCGCCAAAGCGCACGTGCTCGCGGTCTTGGAACGCACCCACACCCCGGGACGGCCCGAACAGTGCGTGGCCTGGGCCCGCCAGGCCGGGTTCGCGCACGTCAACCTGGACCTCATCTACGGGACCCCCGGGGAGAGCGACGCCGACTGGAAAGAGTCCCTCACCGCCGCGATCGCGGCCGGCCCGGACCACATCTCCGCCTACTCGCTCATCGTGGAAGAAGGCACCCGGCTCGCCGCCCGGGTGCGCCGCGGCGAGCTGACCCCGTTCGACGACGACGTGCTGGCCGACCGCTACATCATGGCCGACGAACTGCTCTCCGCCGCGGGACTGCAGTGGTACGAGGTGTCGAACTGGGCAGCCGACCCTACCGCGCGCAGCGCGCACAACCTGCTGTACTGGACCGGCGGCCACTGGTGGGGGGTCGGCCCCGGTGCGCACAGCCACATCGGCGGGGTGCGGTGGTGGAACGTCAAACACCCCGCTGCCTACGCGGCCCGCCTGGCCGCGGGCCGCACCCCGGCGCACGCCCGGGAGATCCTCTCCGCAGCGGACCGCCGTTTCGAACGGATCCTCTTGGAGCTGCGGATCGCCCAAGGCTGCCCCCTCGACCTGCTCGACGACGCGGGGCGTGCCGCGGCTGCCCGCGCCGTCGCCGACGGGCTGCTGGACGCCGCCGCCCACGCGCGGGGACGCGCCGTCCTCACCCTGCGCGGCCGGCTGCTCGCCGATGCGCTGGTGCTCGACCTTGCCTGAGCAGGAGCCCGACAAAGTTCAGGGGGATCCCGGTGGGATCCCCCGTGCCGCAGGCCGAGACTACTTGACCATGCGGATGCTGATCGGGTAGCGGTACCACTCGCCCCGGTTCGCGGCGACCGCGGCGAGGATGGCGAAGATGATCCCGCAGACCAGGGCGGCTATCCAGGTGAGCGCGCCGATGACGATGAAGGTCAGGAACCAGGACACCACGTAGGCGATGAGGAGCGTGAGCTGGAAGTTCAGCGCTTCCGTCAAGTGGTGCCGCAGGTAAGGGGAGGCCGTGTCCTTCTGGATCAAGAACAGGATGAGCGGCCCCACGAACCCGGTGAGCAGACCGAGCACGTGGGTGAGCACGCTGAACGTCTTCTCGTCAGAGTTGCTCGGTCCCGGCTGCCCGTAGCCGTACTGCCCGTAGCCGGGGTGCGGGACGGGGGCGCCGTAGCCGGGGGGAGGTGTGGGCGCGCCGTAGCCGGGCGGAGTCCCGTAGCCGGGCTGGCCTCCCATAGCGGAAGGATCGGGGCTGTAACCGCCGGTGCCGTACTCCTCAGGACCGGGGGGCGGATAGGGGTTATTCATGCGTCGTCCTCAGTAGTTCGTCAATCGAGGATGGGGGAGATGGATGCTCCGCAGTAGCGATGCAGTGGCACCGCAACGGTTCGCTGCAGCCCTAGCCGTGCGGTCGTGAACAGCCGGGGCGTCCTCGGCGGCAGCGGCCGTCCACCAATCTTTAGATGGCTTCACCGTAGAGGAGGTTCCGCTACTTGACCAGATGGATGGCGATCGGGTAGCGGTACCAGGCATCCCGGGCCGCGGCCATCGCGGCCATAGTCCCGAACACGAGGCAGTCCAGCCACACGACGACGATGACTACCGCGCCGATCCACGCCAAATCCGGGGTGAAGAACCCGAATCCCACAAAAAGCCCGGCTCCCACCACGTAGGGAATGAACAGGGTCAACTGGAAGTTCAACGCTTCAGCGGCGTGATGCCGGGTCCACGGAGAACGGTTTTTCACTGCCAGGTAGACGAGGAGCGCGGGCAGCCACCCGACACAGGCGAACACGATACCCACCAGGTGCGCGATCATCGCCCACGTACTGCCGTCCGGTGCGGGCGGCCAGGCGGCGGGGGGAACCCCCGGAGCGGTCCCGTACGGGCCGGGGGGAGGATAGCTGCCTTCCTGGTGGGGCTGCGGTGCGGGATACGCGGGATAAGGTCCTGCCCCGGGTGCGGGGGGAGTCGGCGGGGCGAACTGCGGAGGATGGTGCGGCGGGTGCGGGCCGGACTGGGGAGCGGCCCCAGAAGGTCCGGACCCCGGCTGCGCCCCCGGAGAAGGGACAGCCGGGTCGTGGTCGGGGGAGGGAGAAGACGGTGTCTCGTGCATATCTTCCCTTGGCTGGCTGGGGCACTGCCGTGGATACGCATCGCGGATCCACACAGGCAGCTTAATCAGGACGGGCTGCGGAGCGATTACAAGGAGCTTTCAGTCGTCGACCGATTCCAGCCGAGCCGCAGCAGGCCGCGACTGAAGATTTCGAGTCTGGTTGGCCCTGTGCCAGGCGCGGCCCCGCGGCGGCTTTCCGCCCTTGGGCGGAGAACGCCTCATCTGCACACCTGTGCCGCGACGCGCCACGGGTGTGCCGGGACGCCCGGCCTGCAGCCGACGCGGATAGCCTCATGCCCCGCTCCTGTTCCCACGGGCAGCGGCGGTGGGAATGGTGCTGCGGACGAGGCTGGCGGGAACAGGGTGACCGGCCCCGAAACGGCAGGGCCTGCGGCGTGGGAAATCTGGTGATGGGGAGTGAATACAGGTCCGAAGCGGGGCAAAATTCGGTTGATACCGTGCTTGGACAGACATAACGCCGCTCGGCGCCGCCGCATAGAATTAGCACTTAAGACCACGGAGTGCCAGGAGGTGAGCGCGTGCTCGACGACCGTAACGTGCTCGACGACCGTAAACTCGCGGTGCTGCGTGCCATCGTCGAAGACTACGTGTCCACGAATGAGCCCGTGGGGTCGAAAGCACTGGCCGAGCGGCACAAGCTGGGGGTTTCTCCGGCGACTATCCGCAACGACATGGTTGCGCTGGAGGAGCTGGGGTACATCGCCCAGCCGCACACCAGCGCGGGCCGGGTGCCGACGGACAAGGGCTACCGTCTGTTCGTGGACCGGCTCTCCAAGGTCAAGCCTCTGTCCAAGGCTGAGCGTCGGGCTATCGAGACGTTTCTGAGCGGGGCGCTCGACCTCGACGAGATCGTCTCCCGCACGGTGCGGCTGTTGGCGCACCTGACCCGGCAAGTGGCGATCATGCAGTACCCGTCCCTCACCCGGTCGAGCGTGCAGCACCTGGAGCTCGTGCCGCTGGGACCGCAGCGTCTTATGCTGGTGCTGATCACCAACACCGGTCGTGTCGAGCAGCGCGTCATCGACGGTCTTGCAGAGGTCTCCGACGACGTGGTCGAGAACCTGCGCGGGGCGCTGAACCGGGCTCTCGTGGGCAAGTGGCTGACCGAGGCACCGAAGGAGTTCCCGACGGTCCTCGCCCAGCTTCCGCTGGAGGAGCGGCCGATCGCCGAGTCGGTGATGTCGGTCTTGACGGAGAGCCTCGTCGAGAAGCACGAGGGGAAGGTCGTCTTCGGGGGGACCGCGAACCTCGCGGCGATGGGGTTCTCTGCCGGGCTCCGAGACGTCCTTGAAGCGCTGGAAGAAAACGTCGTCCTCATCCGTTTGCTGGGTGAGATGGGCGACGCATCGATGCTGACCGTGCGTATCGGTGCGGAGAACAACCACGAGGGCCTGCAGTCCACCTCGATTGTCGCCGCAGGGTACGGGATCGGCGATCAAACGTTGGCCAAGCTCGGGGTCGTCGGTCCAACCCGGATGGACTACCCAGGAACGATGGGAGCGGTGCGCGCAGTGGCAAGGTACGTCGGTCAGATCTTGGCGGGACAGTAAGTGGCCAGAGACTATTACGAGATCCTTGGTGTTCGCCGCGACGCGACCCAGGACGAGATCAAAAAGGCATACCGCCGGCTCGCACGTGAACTGCATCCCGACGTCAACCCCGACCCAGAGACCCAGGAGCGGTTCAAGGAAGTCGCCCAAGCCTACGAGGTGCTCTCCAACCCGGAGAAGCGCCGCATGTACGACATGGGCGTCGACCCGTTCGCGCGCGGCGGGGCAGCGGGCGGCGGAGCCACCGGCTTCGGAGCGGGCTTCCCGTTCGACGACTTGATGAACGCGTTCTTCGGGGGGAGCACGGGAACCCGCGCGGCACGCGAGCGGATGCGCCGGGGCCGGAGCATCAAGGTGCGGGTCGAGCTCGACCTCGAAGAGACCGCGTTCGGCGTCACCAAGGACATCACGTTCCCCACCGCGGTCGTGTGCAACACCTGCCAGGGTGAGGGCACGGCGCAGGGAACCCACCCCGAGACCTGCGACATGTGCGGTGGCCGCGGTGAAGTCTCCCAGGTCACTCGCTCGTTCCTCGGCCAAGTCATGACGACTCGGCCGTGCCCGCAGTGCGCGGGCCAGGGCACGATCATCCGCAACCCCTGCCCGGACTGCGCCGGGGAAGGCCGGGTCCGGGAGCGCGTCACCCGCAAAGTGCAGATCCCCGCGGGTGTCGAGGACGGGACCCAGATCCAGCTGGCGGGCGAAGGCGAGGTCGGCCCGAACGGCGGACCGCGCGGCGACATCTTCCTGGAGATCGTGGAACGCCCGCACCCGATCTTCGAACGGCGCGGCGACGACCTGCACTGCACGGTCACCGTTCCGATGACCGCGGCCGCGCTGGGGGCGACGCTGACCATCGACACCCTCGACGGCCCGGAGGAGATCGACCTGCGCCCCGGCACCAATTCCGGGCAGGTCATCACCCTGCAGTCGAAGGGCTGCCACCACCTCAACGCGCCGGGCCGCGGCGACCTGCACATCCACGTCACGGTGGAGACCCCCACCCGACTGGACGAAGAGCAGGAAGCGCTGCTGCGCAAGCTCGCGGAACTCCGCGGCGAGGACCGGCCGCCGGGCAAGTTCAGCCCGGGGCAGGGCAATTTCTTCTCCCGCATCCGTGACGCGTTCGGCGCGCGGTGACCGCCCCGGTTTTCCTGGTCGAGCCCGCGGCCCTCGACTCTGACCCCGTCGTGGTGGACGGCGCTGAGGGGCGGCACGCCGCCACGGTGCGCCGCATCGCCGTGGGTGAACCCGTGGACCTGGTCGACGGCGCGGGCCACCGGGCCCGCTGCGTGGTGACCGCGGTCGGCCGCGACACGATCACCTGCGCCGTCCAAGAGCGGGTGTTCGAGGCTGAACCGCGGCCGCGGATCACGGTCGTCCAAGCCTTGCCGAAAGGGGACCGCGGTGAGCTCGCCGTGGAAGTCATGACGGAAGCGGGCGTCGACGCCGTGGTGCCCTGGCAGGCAGAGCGCTGCATCACCCGCTGGCGGGGGGACCGTGTCGCCAGGTCGCTCACGAAATGGCGTTCCGCGGCCCGGGCTGCCGCTAAGCAGTCCCGGCGCAGCCGCATCCCCGAGGTCGCCGAACCGGTGGGGAAGGCGGGTGTCGTCGCGCTGCTGGAAAGCGCAACGCTGGGCATCGTGCTGCATGAAGAAGGCGCGGTCCGGCTTTCACAGCTGCCGCTGCCGGAAGAACTGTTCGGCCCTGCCGGGCACGCCGTCCTCGTCGTGGGGCCGGAAGGCGGGTTCAGCGACGCGGAGCTCGCAGCTTTCGAGGACGCCGGGGCGCTGCGGGCGCTGCTGGGGCCGACCGTGCTCCGCACGTCCACGGCCGGCGTGGCTGCTCTCGCGGTCCTCCAGGCCCGGTGCGGCCGCTGGTAGCCGGGCGACTCTTGGCGCGCGGCCGGCACCGGGAAGCGGTTTACTGCGGGTCGCCGCCGGACGGCGGGGGCGGGGAGGCGGTCGGCGTCTTCTCCGCTCCCGGGGAGCCAGGGGATGAGGAGCCGTTCGAGCCGTCGTCCTCGGAGGGGGACGGCGACGGCTCAGGCTCGTCCGGGACAGCCGGCGACTCCGACGGGCACGGGCGTTCCGTGGCGCGGGGGTCTGCTGCGGCACCGCTGTCTGCCCGCTCCCCCGGACTGGGGGACGCGCACGCAGAGCTTCCGAAGACGGTGGGCGGTGCTTCAGCTTCCGGAGCGGACGGCGACGCTTCCGGGGCGGCCGACGGCAGTGTGGAGGGAGCCCCGTGCACCGGAGGCGGCACGACGCCTTCGGGATCGGCCGGCGCCTGCGGTGACTGCGACGGTGTCTCTTCGGCCCGCTGGGTGTCTGAAGCGGAGACGAACGACCCTGGCAGCACCTGGTTGCGGAGCTGCGGGGTCCCGAGCAGCACTGATCCGGCGATCAGCACCGCGGCGCCCACGGCGACGACCGGACGGAACCATGCCAGTCCTGTCCAGGGGAACAGGCTCCGGCGCTCGGTGCGGGCCCGGATCCGTTCCAGCGCGTCGTGGGAGATGGGAATGTCGTCGGCCGCGGCGTGCAAGGCAGCCCTGAGCCGCTTTTCGAAGTCGTCGAATTCTTCGGTCATTTCGTCTGCTCCAGGAGCTTGCGGAGCGTGGAGATACCGCGTGCCGTGTGGCTCTTCACCGCGCCACGGCTGATGCCCATGGCGTCGGCGATCTGAGCTTCGGAGAGGTCTCCGTAGTACCGCAGGACGATGGCCTCCCGCTGCCGCGTCGGTAACGCGCGCAGCGCGTTGACCACCTCGGCGCGCTCCAGTTCGTTAAGTGCACCGTGCTCAGCACTGGGGGCGTCGGGAAGCGCCTTGGGTGCGTGCTTCTCGACAACGGCTCGGTGCCGCAGGACCGACCGGGCTTTGTTGACCACCGCTTGCCGCAGATAGGAAAGCGCTTTGTTGGGGTCGCGGAGCCGCCGCCACGCCCCGTGCATGGCGACGAACGCGTCCTGTACGACTTCTTCGGCAGTGGCGACATCGCGAACGAGGAGGGCAGCGAGTCGCACCAAAGGGCGGTAGTGGTCCGAGTAGAGCTGTGTCACCGCTTGGTCGGCATCCCACCGGGCCGACACCGTAGCCGCGGGCGCTTCCACCACCATGGTTTCGCTCACGTGATGAGGACGCGGCCCCTTCTCGCCGGGTTTACGAAAGGCCATGCCGTTCTTCTCGCTTGGTCGGAGACTGCTGCTGACGGGAAAAGCGTCGATGACCTCCTTCGGCGTTGGGAGCGGGGGAGTCGGGGCCGGACAGGAGCGCGGCCGGCGCGCCGAGAACCAGGATAGTGGCGGTCATAGTGCCTCAGGTGCGGTTATGCGAGGACACGGGATCCCCGGACGCTGCCTAGTCGCGGTTTCCGGCATGATGGGACCCTGGGGCAGCACCCCCGCATTCGGCAACGGAGGGAGAAGCGGTGACCGATCGTCGGTCCGACTGCCTGTTCTGCAAGATCGTCGCCGGGGAAGTGCCCGCCGATATCGTGCGGGAGGGCGAGCGCACGATCGCCTTCCGCGACATCAACCCGCAGGCGCCCACGCACGTGCTGATCATTCCGCGGGACCACTATCCCGACATGGCCAGCGCGGGCGCTGCCGGGATCGGCCTCCTCGACGAGATCGCCCGGGAAGCCGGGGAGATCGCCCGGGCCGAGGGCATTGCGGACAGCGGGTACCGGATGGTCTTCAACACCGGTCCCGGAGCCGGGCAGACCATTTTCCACGTGCACGGCCATCTGCTCGGCGGCCGCGGACTGGAGTGGCCCCCGGGGTGATCGATCGTCCCCGTCCCGGTCGGGAGCGGTCCGGCGGACAGCCCCGGCCGGGACGGGAAAACCTCTCGGGGGATTAAGCACCCGTTGGTAGAATTGCCGAAAAGAAATGAGGCCGCAGGGGCAGGTGAGACACGGCCTCCGGACACGCGAAAGGTAGGGGCGAGACGGCCGCAAGGCCACATCATGGTCGAGTCAACGTACGCGCACACCCAGGTTAAGGTCGTCGTCCCCGAAGAGCAGATGATGCTCCATCTGCTGGGCACCGAAGACGAACTGCTCCGCGTGGTCGAAGACTCTTTCGACAGCGACATCCACGTTCGGGGTAACGAGATCACCATCAGTGGGCGCCCCGAGGACAACGCTCTCGTGGTCCGGCTCATCGAGGAATTGCTGCGGTTCGTGGAGAACGGGACCCAGATCACCCCGGACACGATCGAACGGGTCCTGGCCATGCTCCGCTCCCCCGGACCTGAGCGTCCCGCCGACGTGCTGACGATGAACATCCTGTCGGCGCGGGGGCGCACGATCCGACCCAAGACGCTGAACCAGAAGCGTTACGTCGACGCGATCGACAAGCACACCATCGTCTTCGCGATCGGCCCCGCTGGGACCGGAAAGACCTATCTGGCGATGGCCAAGGCGGTCAAGGCCTTGCAGGCCAAGGAGGTCAACCGGATCATCCTGACGCGTCCCGCGGTCGAAGCGGGAGAGCGGCTGGGCTTCCTGCCGGGCACCCTGTACGAGAAGATTGACCCCTACCTGCGTCCCCTCTACGACGCGCTGCACGACATGCTCGACCCCGACTCCATCCCCAAGCTGATGGCGGCGGGGACGATCGAGGTCGCGCCGCTGGCCTACATGCGGGGCCGTACCCTCAACGACGCTTTCATCATCCTCGACGAGGCGCAGAACACCTCGCCCGAGCAGATGAAGATGTTCCTCACCCGCCTGGGTTTCGGCTCCAAGATCGTGGTTACCGGTGACATCACCCAGGTGGACCTTCCGGAGGGCCAGGAGAGCGGGCTGAGGACGGTGGAGACCATCCTCGACGGCATCGAGGACATCAGCTTCTGCCGTCTGACCAGCAACGACGTCGTCCGACACAAGCTCGTCGGCAAGATCGTGGACGCCTATGGTCGGCACGAAGCTGCACAGCGTCGCAAGCAAGGCAACGGTGCTGTGGGACGGGAGACGCACCGTCCCCATGGGACCGATTCCAGTAGCAGGTGAGCCGCGGCGCAGACCGCATGCCGCAGTGTCCCCGACACCAATGGAACAAGGCCGGTAACAGCAATGAGTATCGACGTCGCGAACGAGTCCGGCGTCCCCGCCGACGAGGAACGGCTGGCCCGACTGGCGCGCTACATCTTGGACGCCCTGCGGGTGCACCCTCTCGCGGAACTGTCCGTGCTCCTCGTTGACGAGGAGCCGATGGCGGATCTGCACGTCCGGTGGATGAATGAACCGGGACCGACCGACGTGCTCTCCTTCCCCATGGACGAGCTCCGCCCGGGCGCTCCGGGGCGGACGTCCGAACCGGGGATCCTGGGGGATGTGGTCATCTGCCCGCAGGTTGCCGCCCGGCAGGCGGAGCGGGCCGGGCACAGCATGCAGGACGAGATCGACCTGCTGTGCACGCACGGGATCCTGCACTTGCTCGGCTACGACCACGCCGAGCCGGATGAGCACCGGGAGATGTTCAGCCTGCAGAACGAGCTGCTGGCGGGCTGGCGACGAAGTTTGGAAGAAGAGGAACGGTGAACGGGGCCGCCGGCACGGGGAGTGTCTTCGGACTGGCGGTCTTGCTGATCTGCGGCGCGGCTTTCTTCGTCGCGGCGGAGACCGCGTTCAGCCGCACGGTGCGGTTGGGGGGCAAGGCGCCGAGCCGCGACCATTCCGCGACCCGCCGCCTGCGTCGGGTCGCGGCGGACCCGGCCTACCATCTCAACACGGCGCTGCTGCTCCGGGTCTGCTGCGAGGTGGGGGCCACCCTGGCGTTGGCGGTGGGCTTCCTCACCTGGCTGGGGTTGACCTGGGGGGCGGTCGCCCTCACCGCGGTGGTGACGGTGCTGGTCGACTACGTGCTGGTTGGGGTGATTCCCCGGATTCTGGCGCGGAGGTTCCCCGGGCCTACCGCGGAGGTCGCCGCCGCCGTCGTCGGCCCGGCAACAGTGGTGCTGGGCCCGGTAGCCCGGCTCCTGGTGCGGGCCGGCCAGCTGCTCCTGCCGCGCGGCGGCACCGACCGGGAGGGGCCGTTTGCGACCGAGGAGGAGCTCCGCCACTTGGTGGACCTGGCCGAACGGGGGCACGTCATCGACCCCGAGGAGCGCCAGATGATCCACTCGGTGTTCCAGCTCGACGACACCACGGTGCGCGAGGTGATGATCCCGCGCCCCGACATTGTCTTCCTCGAAGGCGACGTCTCCATTGAGGAAGCCCTGGAAAAGGCGTTGAGCAGCGGATATTCGCGCATCCCGGTGATTGGGGAGAGCCTTGACGACGTCATCGGCATCGTCTACCTCAAGGACCTGGTGGCGCGCCTGTACGATGCGTGGCGCGCGAACGGCGGCGCTCCCGCCCCGGGGCGGACGATCCGCGACGTCATGCGCGAACCCACCTACGTGCCGGATTCCAAGCCCGTCGACGAACTGCTGCGGGAGATGCAGCAGCAGCGCATCCACTTGGCAGTGGTGATCGACGAGTACGGTGGCACCGCGGGAATCGTCACGATCGAGGACATTGTGGAGGAGATCGTCGGGGAGATCACCGACGAGTACGACGACGAAGTCCCCCCGATCGAATGGCTGGACGACAACCGTGCCCGGGTGACTGCGCGGCTGCCGCTGGGTGAGCTCGCGGAACTGTTCGGCGTGGAGATCGACGCGCCGGATGTGGATACGGTCGGCGGGCTGCTCGCCTACGCACTCGGCCGGGTGCCTGTGCCCGGATCCCAGGCAGAGTATGCAGGACTGCGGCTGGTCGCGGAGGATCCGGCGCGCCGCCGTCGCAAGACCGCCACGGTCTTAGTGGAACGGCTGCCCGCCGCCGTGGAATCCACTGATCCGGACCAGTCTTGACCGCAGAAAGGCTATTTCCGTGAGTAACACTGCCCACGAGCTTTCCAACCCCGAGGACACCAAGCTCATCACCCTGGCCCGCTCGTCCCGGGCCCGCAACAGCGCTGCCGAGGGCGCGGCCGTGCGGGACGAGACCGGCCGCACCTATGTGGCCACCACCGTGTCCCTGCCGTCGCTCCAGTTGAGCGCGGTGCAGGCTGCCGTGGCTGCCGCGGTGTCCAGCGGGGCCCAGCGTCTCGAAGCGGCCGTGGTCGTCACCGAAGCCGCGGAGTGGACCGAGGCGGACCGTGCAGTGGCAGCCGACCTCAACACCGAGACCCTGGTGGTGGCCGCGCCCGACGGTACCCCGGTCCGTGTGGAGCAGGGCGCAGCAGGCCGCGGGAACCGGTGAGACTGGAACCATGGACGATCTCGACACCACGACACCGCTTTCCGCACCGACGCAACAGGAGGGTTTCCGCAGCGGTTTCGTCTGCTTCATCGGGCGGCCCAACGTCGGCAAGTCGACGCTGATGAACGCTCTGGTCGGCCGGAAAGTAGCGATCACCAGCGACCGGCCGCAGACCACGCGGCGCACGATCCGCGGCATCGTGCACCGCGAGAACGCGCAGTTGATCATCGTGGACACGCCGGGCCTCCACAAGCCGCGCACCCTGCTCGGGGAGCGGCTGGACAGCCTGGTGCGCTCCACCCTGGTCGAGGTCGACGTGATCGGCTTCTGCATCCCCGCGGACGAGCCGATCGGCCGCGGCGACACCTATATCGCCAGGGAGCTCGCCCAGCAGAAGGAGACCCCGGTGGTGGCGATCGTCACCAAGACCGACAAGGCCCGGCGGGCCCAGATCGCCCAGCAACTGGTGGCGGTCTCCGAACTCGGGGACTGGGCCGACATCGTCCCAGTTTCCGCGGCGAGCGGCTTCCAGCTCGACGAGCTGGTCGACGTGCTCTGCAGCCACCTGCCGGAAGGGCCGCCGCTGTACCCGGACGGCGACCTCACCGACGAGCCCGAGGAGATCCTCGTGGCGGAGCTGGTCCGGGAGGCCGCACTGGCAGGGGTGCGGGAAGAGCTGCCGCATTCGATCGCGGTCGTGGTCGACGAGATGGTGCCGCGCGAAGACCGGGACCTCATCGAGATCTACGCTTCGCTCTACGTGGAGCGGCCCAGCCAGAAGGCGATCGTCATCGGTACGAAAGGCTCCCGGCTACGTGAGGTCGGCACCCGGGCACGCCGGCAGATCGAGGCGCTGCTGGGCAGCCGCGTGTACTTGGACTTGCGGGTGCGGGTCGCCAAAGACTGGCAGAGCGACCCCAAGCAGTTGCGCCGGCTCGGTTTCGACCAGCAGGTGTGACGCGGGCCTGGGCCGCAGGTCACCGCGCCTGGTTGTTGAGGTCGTCGGCGAGTTCGCGGGCGACCTCCCGGACCACGGGAGCGGCTTTGGCCACGAAATCCCAGGTCATCCTGGACTCGGGGCCGGAGATGGAGATGGCCATCATCGCCGGGCCGCCGACGACCGGCACGGCAAGGCAGCGCACGCCGACTTCCTGTTCGCCGTCGTCGATGGCGTAGCCGCGGCTGCGGATACGGGCCAGTTCGGCCGCGAACTCGTCCGGGGTGGTGATGGTGCGGTCGGTGGCCGCGGGCATCCCGGTGCGGCGGACGATGGCCAGGGCTTCGTCGTCGGGGAGCTGGGCGAGGAGCGCTTTGCCGACGCCCGCCGAGTGCGGCAGCACCCTGCGTCCCACTTCGGTGAACATGCGCATGGCGTGCGCGGAGGGCACTTGGGCGACGTAGACGACCTGGTCGCCGTCGAGCATGGCCAGGTTGGCGGTCTCGCCGAGCTCGTCGACGAGGCGAGCGAGGTGCGGGCGGGCCCAGGCGCCGAGCAGGCGGGACGCGCTCTCTCCGAGGCCGATGAGACGGGGGCCGAGAGCGTAGCGGCGGGACGGCAGTTGCCGCACGTAGCCGTTGCTGACCAGGGACCGCACGATGCGGTGGATGGTGGGCAGGGGCAGCCCGGACGACTGCGCGAGTTCGCTGAGCGAGGTCTCCCCGCCCGCCTCGGCCATGATTTCGAGCAGACAGAACGCGCGGTCAAGGGACTGCACGCCACCTGAGCGTTCCCGTTTGCCCGCGGTGACGGTGGTCCCGTTCATGCCGTCGAGTCCGGCGTCACCGGTCGCTGTCTGTGACGTGGTCATAGGAAGTCAGCTCCCATCGCCGTGACCGACTGCGCTGGCGGCCACATGAGTTCTCGGGACCCTTATTCTGCGGTATCCGGGCGGCCATCTGCGGGCATGGCGCCCGTGTTGCGTGGTACGGCAGCGCGGTTGCCGCCTCAAGGCTGAACGGCTTGTGGAGTGCGCGGGCAGCACAGACCGCACCACGTGCTTTCGAAGTGTAGAAGTCAGACTCCGGCATGCGGAAGTAGTGGCGGGCGGGGGGAACGGCCGACTCCGGCCACGGAGCTCGACCAGGCCGCGGTCGTTGCTGTGGGGCGTACCCCGGCGCCTGGGAGCGGGTACTGTCGATGGCCAGTGCGGTCCTGCGCGGCAGGGCTGCTGCCGTGTGCGGCCGGGGAGGGGGACCCAGGGGCCGCGGCGCGGCAGCCGGCGGGACCATCCGGACAGCATGCACCGGACCGAACCTGCCGGAGTCGATGCAGTTCACCGAGGGGAAAACCAGGCGTCGCAGACCCGCGGCACGCCCATGAGCAGTCTCACACTGCGGGCTCCCCGTCCCACTTCGCTCAGCAGTCTGCTAACGTGGCCTTTGTCATGCTGCGTGAGCTGCTCCTGCTTAGCGGCCGCGGCGGGGGCCGATAAGGGCCGGCTCCCTCGCCGCGGAGGTTCGACCTGTCTGCTGTCGGCCGCACGACCGCAAGAAAAAGTCTCACGGGAGCGTATTCACATGATTCCGCAGCAACAGCCGAGTGGCATGCCGTTCCACCGCTACCAGCCGTTCAAGCCGGTCGACCTGCCTGACCGAACCTGGCCCTCGAAGACCATCACCAAAGCTCCTCGCTGGCTCTCCACTGACCTGCGCGACGGCAACCAGGCGCTGATCGAGCCCATGGACACCGAGCGCAAGCGCGAGATCTTCGACCTGCTGGTCCGCATGGGCTACAAGGAGATCGAGGTCGGTTTCCCCGCAGCCAGCCAGACCGACTACGACTTCGTGCGGTACCTGATCGAAGAGGACCGCATCCCCGACGACGTGCAGATCTCGGTGCTGACGCAGGCACGCGAGGAGCTGATTGAACGCACCGTCCAGAGCCTGGTCGGCGCCAAGCGGGCCACCGTCCACCTGTACAACGCGACGTCGCCGGAGTTCCGCCGCATCGTCTTCGGCGTGAACCGCGAAGAGTGCAAGGGCATCGCGGTGGAAGGCACCCGCACCGTCCTGAAGTTCGCCGAGCAGTACCTCAAGGACACCGAGTACTTCGGCTACGAGTACTCGCCGGAGATCTTCATCGACACCGAGCTGGAGTTCGCACTCGAAGTGTGCGAAGCCGTCATGGACGTCTACCAGCCGGGTCCGGACCGGGAGATCATCCTCAACCTGCCCGCCACGGTCGAGCGCGCCACCCCGAACGTGTACGCCGACCAGATCGAGTGGATGAGCCGCAACCTGTCCCGCCGCGAGTATGTGTGCCTGTCCGTGCACCCGCACAACGACCGCGGCACCGCAGTGGCCGCCGCCGAGCTGGCGGTGATGGCGGGCGCCGACCGGGTCGAAGGCTGCCTGTTCGGCCACGGCGAGCGCACCGGCAACGTATGCCTGGTGACCCTGGGCCTGAACCTGTTCAGCCAGGGCATCGACCCGATGATCGACTTCTCCAACATCGACGAGATCCGCCGTACGGTCGAGCACTGCACCCAACTGCCGGTCAACCCCCGCCACCCCTACGGCGGCGACCTGGTGTACACCGCGTTCTCCGGCTCCCACCAGGACGCCATCAAGAAGGGCTTCCACGCCCTGGAGGCCGACGCTGCTGCGGCGGGCGTCCCTGTGGACGAGTACCGGTGGAACATGCCGTACCTGCCCATCGACCCCAAGGATGTGGGCCGCACCTACGAGGCGGTCATCCGGGTCAACAGCCAGTCCGGCAAGGGCGGGGTCTCCTACGTCCTGCAGCGCGACTACTCCATCGACCTGCCGCGCCGTCTGCAGATCGAGTTCTCCCGCGTGGTGCAGCAGTTCGCTGATGCCGAGGGCGGCGAGTTCAGCGGGGAGCGCATCTGGGAGATCTTCACCGACACCTACCTGTCCGAGGGCGTGGTCGGGGTCATGGCGTACCGCTCGGAGACGAGCGAGGACGGCGAGTACTGCATCAGCGCCGACGTCCGGCTGCGCGGCGAGATTCGTGAGATCACCGGCACCGGCAACGGCCCGATCTCCGCGTTCGTGGACGCGCTGGCCGGTGTGGGCTTCAAGCTGCGGGTCCTGGACTACAGCGAGCACGCGTTGAGCGAGGGCGGCGACGCCCGCGCCGCGGCCTACGTCGAAGCCGAAGTCGACGGAAACGTCCTGTGGGGTGTGGGGATCAGCAGCAACATCACGACAGCCTCGCTGAAGGCGGTGTGCAGCGCGGTCAACCGGGCCCAGCAGAGCTGACCTGAGCGCGGCGGATCGGTCGCGGTGCCGCCGCGGCGCGTCCGCCTGACTGTTCGAGAACAGGCACAGGCCCCGCCCGATACGGGCGGGGCCTGTTGGCGTGCTCGACTATTCGCGGCCGAACATCTGGGTCCAGGCACCGTTGGACTCGCCCACCCCCAGCGCGCGGTTGCTGCAGTTGAGGATGTTTCTGCGGTGGCCCGGACTGTTCATCCAGTCGCGCATGACCTGTGCGGCGGTGCGCTGCCCTTTAGCGATGTTCTCCCCGGACCACGCGTGGTAGCCGTGTTCCCGGGCGCGGTCGTCGGGGGTGCGGCCGTCCAGACTGGTGTGCGACATGTAGTTGTTGCGGTCCATGTCCTCGCTGTGCGCCTGTGCGGCGGCGGTCAGCCGGTCGTCGGCCCGGACGGGGGGACAGCCCGCTGCGGCGCGCTCTTCGTTGACCAGCGCGAAAACTTGGGCGCTCAACGCGTTCATGCTTCCGGTGGACCCGCTCCGGGACGAAGGGGCGGACGAGGATCCCGAACCTCCGCCTCCGGAACCGCTTTGCCCACCCGATCCCGTACTGCTGCCAGAGGAGGCCTCCTCTTCGGCGCTGTTCTGCTCCTCAGCCTGGGTTTTCACCCCGTCACGCCGTTGCTCGGCCTGCACGTTGGGGGGAGGACTGGGGGAGGGGATGGGCGGTGCCGCTTCCGCTTCCGCGCTGGGGAAGAAGGGGGTGGGCACCGCGGCGTCGTTGGGAAGCAGTGACCCGGGTGCATAAGAGGACGGATCACTGCTGGGCATGCGCATCGACCCGAACACCAGCACCGCGGCCAGCACCAACCCTACGGGGAGGGCGAGGAGCGCGGTGAGCAGTGTGCCGCTTATCCGGCGCCGTCGTAGGGGAGGACGCCTGCGGCGGCGCCGGGAGGGCGGTGGGCGGCGCCGATGCGACCGGGAGCCGAGCGGGGATTGCTCGTCCTCGGACATTCGCCTGCCTCCGTTCGTGAGGGGACCTCGGACGGGGGATGCGGGATTTTCCGTTGGGGGATGATGGTAGACGACGAAAAACCCCAAAGTGTTATCCGTCCGAAATATGTCACAGGATTGCGGCGGGCGAAAAGTGGGAATGAGGACAGGCCGTTGCGGTCCGTCGCATCGGTGACAATGGGAGAGTGAGCCTCTACCGAGATGAAGGCATCGTCCTTCGTACTCAGGACCTAGGAGAGGCCGACCGGATCGTGACTCTGCTGACCCGGCGCACCGGGTTGGTCCGCGCGGTCGGCAAGGGGGTGCGCCGCACCCGGTCCCGCTTCGGGGCGCGCCTCGAACCGTTCACCCACATCGACGTGCAACTCCACGCCGGCAAGAGCCTTGACGTGGTCACGCAGGTCGACACCCTGCACGCGTACGGGAGTGTCCTGGTCACCGACTATCCACGCTACACCGCGGGGGTCGCGATGCTGGAGACCGCAGAAAAGGTCGTGAGCGTGGAGAAAGACCCGGCGCTGCGGCAGTTCCTGCTGCTGTGGGGCGGACTGCGGACCCTCGCCGAGGGCGCGCACGACCCCCGCCTGGTCCTCGACGCCTACCTGCTGCGCTCCCTCGCCGTCGCCGGCTATGCCCCCGCTCTGGAAGAATGTGCCCATTGCGGTGTGCCGGGACCGCACCGGGAGTTCGCGGTGCACGCCGGGGGTATGGTGTGCTCGCTGTGCCGTCCCGCGGGCTCGGTCAAGCCGTCCCCCGCAGCAGTGGCGCTGATGGTGGCGCTGCTGCGCGGTGACTGGGAGAGCGCCGATGCGAGCGCTGAGCGGGACCGCACCGAATGCAGCGGCCTGGTCGCCGCCTATCTCCAGTGGCACCTGGAGAACGGAGTCCGATCTTTGCGCCTTGTGGAGCGTGCGTGAGTCCCAAGACCGTCTTCTCGACCGACACCCACCGGGAGCCGATACCCCCGCAACCGCACCCCAGCGGGGCTCGGCCACCCCAGTTACCCCGAGAACTCATTCCCCGGCACGTGGCAATCGTCATGGACGGCAACGGCCGCTGGGCCAAGCAGCGCGGCCTGCCCCGTACTGAAGGGCACAAGGCGGGCGAGTCCTCCCTGTTCGACGTGATCGAGGGAGCGCTGGAGCTCGGCGTGCCCTACCTGTCCGCCTACGCGTTCTCCACGGAGAACTGGAAGCGCTCCCCGGACGAGGTGCGCTTCCTCATGGGGTTCAACCGCGACGTGATCCGACGCCGCCGTGACGAGCTGCACGCACGCGGGGTGCGGGTGCGCTGGGCGGGACGGCCGGGACGGCTGTGGAAGAGCGTCATCAAAGAGCTCACCGAAGCCGAAGAGCTGACCAAGCACAACACCAAGCTCACGCTGCAGTTCTGCGTGAACTACGGGGGCCGTGCCGAGATCGCGGACGCGGCCGCGGCCCTGGCCCGGGATGTGGCTGCCGGCCGCCTCTCCCCCAACCGGGTCACCGAGGCCACGCTCGCTCGCTACCTGTACCACCCGGACATCCCCGACGTGGACCTGTTCATCCGTTCCTCCGGGGAGCAGCGCCTCTCCAATTTCCTGCTCTGGCAGTCGTCGTACGCGGAATTCGTGTTCCTCGACACGCTCTGGCCCGACTTCGACCGGCGGCACTTCTGGCAGGCCTGCGAGATCTACGCCCGCCGGGACCGTCGCTACGGGGGAGCCGAACCCAACCCGGTGGGGCCGCCGCAGTCCGCTGCCGGAGCGCAGGGGCAGGACTGATGGGAGCGCTCGCCCCTGGGATGCCGGTGGACTACGTGGCCATCGGCGACAGTTTCACCGAAGGCGTGGGGGACTGGTACCCCGACGGCACCCCGCGGGGCTGGGCGGACCGGTTCGCCGACCGCCTGGCGGAGTACAGCGGACAGTTGCGTTACGCCAATCTCGCGGTGCGCGGCAGGCTGCTGCGCCAGGTCATGGAGGAGCAGCTGCCCCGCGCTTTGGAGTTGGCCCCCACCCTGGTGACGTTCAGCGCGGGCGGAAACGACCTGCTCCGCCCGAGCGGCGACCCGGACCGGCTGGCGCGGGCCCTGGAGATCGGGGTGCGTCAGCTCCGCGCGTCCGGCGCCGAGGTGGTGCTGTTCACCGGGGTCAACATCGCCACCGGGTACATGCGCGGGCTGATCGGCCGGTTCGCCCGCTACTACCTCAACATCCGCGCGATCGCGGACCGCTACGGCTGCTTCCTCGTCGACCAGTGGTCTATGCCCGTGTTCCGGGACCCGCGGGCCTGGGACACCGACCGGCTGCACCTGTCGGCGGAGGGGCACCGCCGGTTGGCGCTGCGGGTGTGCGAAGTCGTGGGGGTGCCGGTCGACGAGGACTGGAACGCCCCGTGGCCGCCGGCCGCTCCAGTGTCGCGCGCGCAGGCGTGGCGGGAGGATGCGCGCTGGGTCCGCCAGTATCTGGTGCCGTGGATCCACCGGCGGCTGACCGGCCGTTCGTCCGGGGACACGGTGACCGCAAAGCGTCCGGTGTTGGAGAAGTACCCGCCGCAGGACTAGGGGCGGCGCCCCTGCCCGCACTACGCGCAGCGGGGGCAAAACCCCTGATCGGCAGGGGGAGCGCGGGTGTGAGGGCCGCGACAAAATCCGGTAATCCACAAACCTACTGTCGCGTAACCGTGGATTTACCGTGCATGATCCTCTAATATGAGCGGCTTTACTCTCGGGAAGGACATCCTCTCCTACGTGGCTGTCGGTGACAGCTTCACTGAAGGACTCGACGACCCCTACCCGGACAGCGCGCGCTTCCCCCAGGGCCGGTACCGCGGGTGGGCGGACCGCTTCGCCGAACACCTGGCCCGGCACGTGCGCGAGGTGCGCTACGCCAACCTCGCGGTGCGTGGCAAACTCCTGCGCCAGATCCTTACCGAACAGCTCCCCCGAGCCGTGGAACTCCGCCCCGACCTCGTCACGCTCTGCGCGGGCGGCAACGACATCCTCCGCCCCGGCTCCGACCCGGACACGCTGGCCGACGCGTTCGAGGGCGCGGTGCGCCAACTGCGCGACACCGGAGCGGACGTCGTGATCTTCACGGGGTTCGACACCGGGTTCCAACCGGTCATGCGGCACCTGCGGGGCAAGATCGCCACCTACAACATGCACCTGCGCGGCATCGCCGACCGCTACCACTGCCGTGTCGTGGACCTGTGGAGCATGAAGATCTTCCAGGACCGCCGCGCCTGGAGCGACGACCGGCTGCACCTGTCGGCGGAGGGGCACCGCCGCTTGGCGCTGCGGGTGTGCGAAGTGATGGGGGTGCCGGTCGACGAGGACTGGAACGCCCCGTGGCCGCAAGAACCGCCGGCGCCCTGGCACCAGGCCCGGCAGGAGGACCTGCGCTGGGCCCGCCAGCACCTGGTGCCGTGGATCCACCGGCGGTTGACGGGCCGCTCCTCCGGCGACGGAGTGCGGCCCAAACGCCCGAACCTGGAACCGCTGGTCCGGCGGTGACGTCCCGCGGAATCAGGTGCGGGGCTTGGCCGCGGCACAGTCGGAGCAGGTACCGAAGAGTTCCAATGTGTGGGTGAGGTCGACGAAGCCGTGCTGGGCGGCGAGTTCGTCCGCCCAGCTTTCCACTGCCGGGCCTTCAATCTCCACGGCTTTGCCGCAGTCCCGGCAGACCAAGTGGTGGTGGTGCGTGGGGGTACTGCAGGCCCGGTAGACGGCTTCACCTTCGTCCGTCATCAGGACATCCACTTCACCCGCATCGGTGAGTGCCTGCAGGGCGCGGTAGACAGTGGTCAGGCCGATCTTGGCGCCGTCAGCCCGCAAAGACGCGTAGAGGTCTTGAGCGCTGCGAAAGCCGTTGCTCTTGTGCAGGGCCTGGCGGACAGCCTCACGACGTGAGCTCATGGCGAAACACTCCCCGGATCAGTCCCGGAAATCGTACCCACCGCCGGAGGAGACTCCGCCTCAGGGACGGTTCGGAATCGCCTGCGGCGCAGCAGGATTCCGCCTCCTGCGGCGGTAACGAACAGTGCGATCGCGACCAGCACGATGGCGGCGCCCGGCGCGGTGTCGGTGTAGTACGCGGTGGAGAGACCGGTGAGTGCAGCGAGCACGCCGAGGAGCACCGCCAGTCGTACCGTGGCCCGAAAACTACGGGTGAGCTGCTGGGCCGCAGCCACCGGAACAACCATCAGCGCGCTGACGAGCAGCACCCCCACGACCCGCATCGCCAAGACCACGGTGACCGCGGCGACGACCGCGAGCACTGTGCTGAGGAAGCGGACCGGGATGCCGTGCACCCGGGCCAGCTCCTCGTCTTGGCAGAGGACGAAGAGCTCCCGTCCGAAGTAGCCCAGGACCGCGAGGACGGCGACGGCGAGCAGGGCGACCAGGACCACGTCCTGCGGGCTCACCGTGCTGACCGAGCCGAACAGGAAGGACGTAAGGTCGGCGCTGGTCGCTCCGGGGGCCAGCCCGGTGAGGAAGACGCCCCCGGCGATCCCGCCGTAGAACAGCAGCGCCAGGGCGAGGTCCCCGCTGGTCCGGGTGTGGGTGCGGACGAGTTCGATGAGCACTGCGCCGACCGCGGAGACGACGAGCGCGGTCAGCACGGGGGAGGTGTGGGTGAGGAACCCCAGCCCTACCCCGGTCAGCGCCACGTGTCCGATCCCGTCGCCGAGCAGGGCGAGCCGGCGCTGGACGAGGAACACCCCGATGACGGGGGCGGTCATGCCGACCAGGGCGGATGTGATGAAGGCGCGGACCATGAAGTCGAGCTGGAGTATCTCAGGCACGGCGTGAGACCTCGATGTACGGAAGGGTGGGCGGAGGACGTCCGGTGTCGGTGCGGGAGTGGTCGCGGCCCGAGCAGCAGCCGTGGTCCGAGTGCTGCGGCGCACCGTCACTGACCAGTGTGCCGTTCTCCAGGGTGAGGGCCCGGCCGATCAAAGGTTCGAGCGGTCCGAGTTCGTGGAGGACCAGCAGGATGGTGGCGCCCCGCGCGGCGAGGCTTTCGATCGTGCGGGCCAGGGCCTGCTGGTTGGCCGCGTCCACCCCGGCCATGGGCTCGTCCATGACGAAGATGTCGGGCTCCCCGGCAAGGGCACGGGCGATGAGGACGCGCTGCTGCTGGCCGCCGGACAGGTGGTAGACGGAGTCGTCGGCGCGGTCGAGCAGTCCTACCGCGGTCAGCGCCTCGGTGACCGCGTCCCGGTCGTGCGCGGTGAGGGGGCGGAATCGGCGGCGCCGGTTGATCCGCCCGGAAGCGACGATTTCGCGCACGGTCGCCGGGACACCGCCGCCGACGGAGAGGCGTTGCGGCACGTAGCCGATCTGCGCCCAGTCACGGAAGCGGCGGAGCGGGGTCCCGCCGATCCACACCTGTCCACCGGAGAGCGGCACCACGCCGAGCAGGGCGCGGACCAGGGTGGACTTGCCTGACCCGTTCGGTCCCATGACGGCGACGGTCTCTCCTCGGGCGATCTCGAAGGAGACGTCGCGCAGCACGGGCTTGCCGTCGTACGCTACGGCGACGTCGCGTGCGGTGAAGGCAGGCGCGGTGGGCAGGCTCGATGACGACACTTTTTCAGTGTCGCGAAAACGAAAATGATTGTCAAAATATCCCGGATTGGAGTACTCCGAGCCCGAGGAGCACCGCCACCACGACGCACCGCATCGCTCGCTCAGCCGACGACAGCCGCGGCCAGGCCAGGTAGCCCAGCCAGGCGAAGAACAGGGCCAGCAGGACGAGGAGCAGCGTGCCCACGATCCCGGTCAGCAGCAGGCCGGAGAAGAACACCCCGACCACGGCGACAGGCAGGACCCACCCGGGGGCGTGGTGCAGGACGAGCAGGGGGAGCGCGCTCCGCTCCTCCACGGCGCGGCGTAGTCGGGACACTTCAGCAGCGGCAGAGGGCTCCTCGTCCGGGAGACGGCGACCAGCGGGCTCAGTGTGGTGCTCTTTGGGGGACACCCGGCTTTCCTCCACAGCATTGGGGCGACGGTCTAAGCGTACTGAGTGACGGCCTCACCGCCGAGGGGTTGCAGCAGCGGGACGGGCGGTGCCCGGAGTACCGCGAGGACCGTGCGGCGCTTCTAGTCGAGGAGCGCCCGCACGGCACCGCACCCTCTGCCCGCTGCGGGCCGGGCGACGTCCGCTGCGGCTGGATCTGCGCCGCATCACCCGCTATGGCACCATGGCGTGGTGATCGTCATCACCAGACACACCGTCGCCACCGAAGACTCTGAGGAGTTCGTCGCCCACGCCAAAGCGGCGCTGGACGTGCTGTCGCAGAGGCCCGGCTACCGCCGGGGGTCCCTGGCACGCGCGGTCGACGACCCCACGCTGTGGACGGTGGTCACCGAATGGGACGGGCCGGGCTACTACCGCCGGGCGCTCTCCCACTACGACGTCAAGGTCACCGCGGTACCGCTGCTGTCCACCGCCCACGACGAGCCCAGTGCGTTCGAGACCCTGGCCCGCCAGGCGCCCGCGGCGGAGGACTGACGCACGGCACTGCGGGACCGCAGACACTCGGCAAAACAGACAAGTCGCTGAGCGGCATAAAGTCGGTGGTGAGTCCAATAGGCTTGAGGACCGTACCTATTTCGAGCGTCGCGCCTTTCCGCGATCCGCCGACCGCCAGCCGGATGGATGGAGTCAATCACTATGGCCGCTAAGTCAGAGGCAATGGACACCCTGGTCAGTCTTGCCAAGCGCCGGGGATTGGTCTACCCCTCGAGCGAGATCTACGGGGGTCTGCGCGCCTCGTGGGACTACGGCCCTCTGGGCGTGGAGCTGAAGAACAACGTCAAGCGCCAGTGGTGGCGCGCCATGGTCCAGGAGCGTGAGGACATCGTCGGCCTCGACTCCTGCGTCATCCTGGCCCGTGAGGTCTGGGAGGCGTCCGGCCACGTCGACGCCTTCGTCGACCCGCTCACCGAGTGCCAGTCCTGCCACAAGCGCTTCCGTGCCGACCACCTCACCGAGGCCTACGAGGCCAAGCACGGCAAGCCTCCGGCGAACGGACTGGCGGACCTCAACTGCCCTCACTGCGGCGCTAAGGGTGCGTTCACCGAGCCGCGGATGTTCAGCGGTCTGCTGCGCACCTACGTGGGACCGGTGCAGGACGAGAGCGGCCTGGCGTTCTTGCGCCCGGAGACCGCGCAGGGCATTTTCATCAACTACAAGAACGTCGAGCAGTCGTCGCGCCGGAAGATCCCGTTCGGAATCGCCCAGATCGGCAAGTCGTTCCGTAACGAGATCACCCCGGGCAACTTCATCTTCCGCACCCGCGAGTTCGAGCAGATGGAGGTGGAGTTCTTCGTCCGGCCGGGAACGGACGAGGAATGGCACCAGTACTGGATCGACACGCGGCTGCAGTGGTACATCGACCTGGGGATCAACAAGGACAACCTGCGGCTGTACGAGCACCCGAAGGAGAAGCTGTCCCACTACTCCAAGCGGACCGTGGATATCGAGTACCGGTTCAACTTCGCCGGGAGCGAGTGGGGCGAGCTGGAGGGCATCGCCAACCGCACTGACTACGACCTGTCCACGCACTCCAAGAGGTCGGGCACGGACTTGTCCTACTTCGACCAGGAGACCAACACACGGTTCATCCCTTACGTGATCGAGCCGTCGGCGGGTGTCGACCGGACGATGCTCACCTTCCTGCTCGACGCCTACACCGAGGACGAGGCGCCGAACGCCAAGGGCAAGATGGAGAAGCGCGTCGTCATGCGGCTGGACCCGCGGCTGGCCCCGGTCAAGGCGGCGGTGCTGCCGCTGTCGCGCAACGCGGACCTGTCGCCGAAGGCCCGGGACTTGGCCGCGAAGCTGCGCAAGCGGTGGAACGTGGAGTTCGACGACGCCGGGGCGATCGGCCGCCGCTACCGCCGCCAGGACGAGATCGGCACCCCGTTCTGCGTGACGATCGACTTCGACACGCTGGAAGACAACGCGGTGACGGTCCGCGAGCGCGACTCGATGGCTCAGGAACGCATCTCGATCGACCAGGTCGAGCAGTACCTCGCGGAGCGGCTCGCCGGGTGCTGACCCGTACGGCGGCCCGTTGACGTTGCGGCCCTGGACCGTTTTGGTCCGGGGCCGCAGTGGTTACTGCGCCGGTGCGGCGGCGGTGACGACGGCGAACACCGCGATGTACTGGCAGGCGAAGGCCGCAATGGTCAGCACGTGGAAGATTTCGTGGAAGCCGAACCAGCGCGGGAACGGGTCGGGGCGTTTCAGCGCGTACACCAGAGCGCCGAGGCTGTAAAGGATTCCTCCGGTGAGGACGAGCAGCAGGGGGACGGCTGCCACGCCGCGGATCAGGTCGGGCAGGAACAGGACGGCGATCCACCCCAGGGCCACGTACAGCGTGGTGGACAGCCAGCGCGGGGCGTGGAGCCACACCAGGGTGAACAGGACTCCGGCCGCGGCGCATCCCCAGATCAGGGCTAGCATCGCGGTGCGCTGGGTCCCGTCGAGGACGAGCAGGACGAACGGCGTGTAGGTGCCGGCGATGATCAGGTAGATGTTGGCGTGGTCGAGGCGGCGGAGTGCAGCCGCGGTCCGGGGGGACCAGCGGCCGATGTGGTAGGCCGCTGAGGTGCTGAACAGCAAGACCGCGCTGAGGCCGTAGATTGCGCTGGCGAGCCGGGCCGCAGTGGTGGGCGCAAACCCGATGAGGATGATGCCTGCGATGAGGGCCAGGGGGGCGGTGCCTAAATGCAGCCAGCCGCGTAGGCGAGGCTTGGCCGAGTGCAGGAGGTGGGCGGCGGCCGCCTCGACCCGGGTGAGCGGGGTCGGGGAGGGGTGCGGGCGTTCTGCTGGGGGGCGGTTTTCCGGCTGTGCAGCCACGTTCTTCTGTGCCACCTCTCCTTCGTGGGCGCCGAGCGGCATTGCTTCTGGAGCGTAACTTACGCATTCGTAGGTTACTTGGCGGTAGCGATGTGGTGCTGGGCACATTTCCGGGCTGATGTCGGGCGGAGTGGACCAATTTTCTCCCCCTCGGTCGGGTGAGTGGTCTAAATCTCTTTTGATCTCGTGTTTTGCAGGTCGTTCCCTGGTGCTCCTCGCGGAAATAGTGCCCTGAACTGGGACAAAACGGATGGACCATTGGTTTATACCATTCGAATGCCTATGACCTGCGAAAACACTCAAATAAGGGGTGTGCTGAACAAAGTTGCTCGACAGGGTCGGGTAGAGTCGCGCCATCTTTTAGGCCGCCCGACCGTAGCAAGGAGTTCCCGTGCCCAAGTACGTGTACGACTTCACCGAGGGGAACAAGGACCTCAAGGATCTCCTCGGAGGCAAGGGTGCCAACCTCGCGGAGATGACCAACCTTGGCCTTCCCGTGCCGCCCGGGTTCACCATCACCACTGAGGCGTGCCGGCACTACCTCGAGCACGGGACCATGCCCCCGGGGTTAGACGCCCAGATCGAAGAGAAGCTGGCCGCCCTTGAAGCGACCATGGGCAAGCGCCTCGGCCAGCCCGACAACCCGCTGCTGGTGAGCGTACGCTCGGGCGCCAAGTTCTCCATGCCCGGCATGATGGAGACCGTCCTCAACATCGGTCTCAACGACGAGTCGGTCAAAGGACTTGCCGCCCAGTCCGGCAACGAGCGGTTCGCCTGGGACTCCTACCGCCGCCTCATCCAGATGTTCGGCAAGACCGTACTGGGCATCGACGGCGACCTGTTCGAGGACGCCATCGACGACCTCAAGGCCCGCAAAGGCGTCACCAGCGACCTCGACCTAGACGCCGCCGACCTCGCCGGGCTCGTCGACACGTTCAAGACCATCGTCCGGGAAGCCACCGACGCGGAGTTCCCCACCGACCCGCGCGAACAGATGCGCCTGGCCATCGAAGCCGTCTTCAAGTCCTGGAACGCCCCCCGCGCCGTCCTCTACCGGCGCCAGGAGCGCATCCCCAGCGACCTGGGCACCGCGGTCAACATCTGCTCCATGGTCTTCGGCAACCTCGGCATGGACTCCGGCACCGGAGTGGCCTTCACCCGCGACCCCGCCACCGGCCAGCAGGGCGTCTACGGCGACTACCTGCAGAACGCGCAAGGTGAGGACGTCGTCGCGGGGATCCGCAACACCATCCCCCTCACCGAACTGGAGCGGATCGACCCCAAGAGCTACGCCGAACTGCTCGAGATCATGGAGAAACTCGAGCGGCACTACCGCGACCTGTGCGACATCGAGTTCACCATCGAGCGCGGCAAACTGTGGATGCTGCAGACCCGCGTGGGCAAGCGCACCGCTGCCGCAGCCTTCCGTATCGCCAACCAGCTCGTCGACCAGGGGCTCATCACCCTGGAAGAAGCGGTGAACCGGGTCAGCGGCGAGCAGCTCGCCCAGCTCATGTTCCCCCGCTTCGACGAGAAGGCCGAACGCGACCTGCTGGGCCGGGGCATGAACGCCTCCCCGGGCGCGGCCGTGGGGCGCGCGGTCTTCGACTCCGCCACCGCCGTCGCGTGGTCGCGCAACGGGGAGAAGGTCATCCTGTGCCGCCGGGAGACCAACCCCGACGACCTGGAAGGCATGCTCGCTGCCCAGGGCATCCTCACCAGCCGCGGCGGCAAGACCTCGCACGCCGCCGTCGTGGCCCGCGGCATGGGCAAGACCTGCGTCTGCGGTGCCGAAGAGCTCGACATCGACACCAAGAACCGCCAGTTGACCGCGCCGGACGGCCGGGTCATCAAGGAAGGCGACGTCATCTCCATCGACGGCACCACCGGTGAAGTGTTCCTCGGCGAAGTCCCCGTCGTGGCCTCCCCGATCGTGCGCTACTTCGAAGGCGAGCTCGACCCCTCCTCGGCGGAAGCCGACGACCTGGTCCGCGCCGTCGACCGGATCATGCGGTACGCCGACGCCAAGCGCCGCATGGCTGTGCGTGCCAACGCCGACACCCCCGAGGACGCGGCCCGCGCCCGGCGCATGGGCGCCCAGGGGATCGGCCTGTGCCGCACCGAGCACATGTTCCTCGGTGACCGCCGCGCCCTGGTGGAACGGCTGATCCTCGCCGACACCGACCAGGAGCGGGACGAGGCTCTCGCCGCCCTCCTGCCGCTGCAGCGCGAGGACTTCACCGGCATCTTCGAGGCGATGGACGACCTGCCCGTCACCGTGCGGCTGCTCGACCCGCCGCTGCACGAGTTCCTGCCCGACATCACTGAACTGTCGGTGCGTGTGGCCGTAGCGGAGGCGCGCGGTGAGAAGAACGAAGGGGACCTGCGGCTGCTCCAGGCCGTCCACCGGCTGCACGAGCAGAACCCGATGCTGGGCCTGCGCGGGGTCCGCCTCGGCCTCGTCGTACCGGGACTGTTCACCATGCAGGTACGGGCGATCGCCGAGGCTGCGGCCGCACGGATCAAGCAGGGCGGCCGTCCGCGCCCCGAGATCATGATCCCGCTGGTCGGCACCGTCCAGGAGCTGGAGATCATCCGCGAGGAGTCGGTGCAGGTCATCCGCGAGGTCGCCGCCGAGCACGGGGTGGAGCTCGACATCCCGATCGGCACCATGATCGAGCTGCCCCGCGCCGCGCTCACTGCCGGGCAGATCGCGGAGAGCGCCGAGTTCTTCTCCTTCGGCACCAACGACCTCACCCAGACCACCTGGGGCTTCTCCCGCGACGACGTGGAAGCCTCCTTCTTCTCCACCTACCTGGAGAAGGGAGTGTTCGGCGTCTCCCCGTTCGAGTCGCTGGACGTCGACGGGGTGGGACGGCTGGTCCGCATCGCCGCGGAGGAAGGCCGCGCCACTCGCCCCGGCCTCAAGCTCGGGGTCTGCGGTGAGCACGGCGGCGACCCAGCCTCGGTGCACTTCTTCCACGAGGTGGGCCTGGACTACGTCTCCTGCTCGCCGTTCCGCGTCCCCGTCGCCCGCCTCGAAGCGGGACGGGCCGCGCTCCGCTAACCTGCGCCAACGCCGATAAGCACGGTGGTCCCCGCCTTGCGACCCTGCTCCGAGGCGGGGACTTCATATATGACGAATACAAGACATTTGGGTGTTTCGGCTGTGACCTTCTCGTAGCATTGTCCCCGGGAAGCGGCCGTACCGGACAGGAATCCGGTGCCGCGCTCTCCCGACCAGGGTGCCGTCAGACCGCACACGCGGACGCGCCAGGGGTACTCCGGCCCACCGTCCGCAGGCCTGCACAGCACCGTTGGCACGGCCCGGGGTGCGGTACCGCACAACCGTGCTCGATCGGCTAGGGGGTGTGAAGGTGCGCACGACCGGTGACGGGCCTGAGAAGGCGGGCCACCACGGGGCCGACGAGGAGGCCACCCGGGTCTTCACACGGCTCTCCACCTTCGAGCCGGACGCCCGCGACCTCCGGGACGACGCGGACCACCCCGGCGACGACCACGCGCGGACGTTCCGCCGGATCAGTGGGGGAGCCGAAGCGGCCGCGCCGCCCGAGCCCGCGCCTACGCGCACGTTTACGCGGGACACCCTTTCCTTACCAGGCCGCGACGGGCCCCCTGACGAGCCTGACCGCCTCGAGGACCCCCGGACCCTGCGGCGCCCCGCCCGCACCCGCCGCCCGCGCAGCATCGGGCGGATAGTGCGGCGCACTGTGGCGCTGCTGGTGCTCACCGTGATCCTGCTGCCGTGCGCGACCTGGGCTTGGGTGTGGTACACCGCGCGGCAGGACGAACGCCCGCCCTCCGATGCGATCGTCGTGCTGGGCGCCAGCCAGTACAATGGCCGCCCTTCTCCGGTCTTCGAGGCCCGCCTCCGCCACGCCGCCCACCTGTACGAGGAAGGGGTGGCGCCCACCGTGGTCACCGTGGGCGGCAACCAGCCGGGCGACAACTTCACCGAGGGCGGCAGCGGTGCCCGCTGGCTGGTCGAACAGGGCGTGCCTGCAGACAGCGTCATCCCGATCGGCAAGGGCAGCGACACGTTGGAGAGCCTGGAGCTCGTGGCCCAGGTCTTCGAAGAGCGAGGCTGGCGCACCGCGGTCATCGTCAGCGACCCGTGGCATTCCCTGCGCTCCCGGGAGATCGCCGAAGATTTCGGGATCGAAGCCGCCACGTCCCCGGCCCGCTCCGGACCGGCTGTCCTCGAACGGGAAACCCAACTGTGGTACATCACCCGCGAGACCGCGTCGCTGTGGCACTACTGGATTTTCGGGGAGAGCGCCGCGGTCCGCGTCGACGCCCTGTGACCCCGACACCCCGGCATACCGCGGGAATCCCGGACTTCCTGCGCTAACGCTCCTAAAGTAGGGCGGAGAACACCAGCGCAGTGTTGTGGGGTGCCCATGGCTGGTAACCCGGGGGACGGCTACCGCGACCACGACCGGCAGCGGTGGGCTGCGGAGCCGCCGAAACGCCGGTCCCGCAGCGACTTCGCCCGCGACCGGGCCCGCGTGCTGCACAGTTTCGCGCTGCGCCGACTCGCCGCGAAAACCCAGGTGGCCCAGCCAGGGGTCAGCGACTTCCCCCGGACCCGGCTCACCCATTCGCTGGAGTGCGCCCAGATCGGGCGGGAGCTCAGCGGCACGCTCGGCTGCGACCCGGACCTGGTGGAAGCCGCCTGCCTCGCCCACGACCTGGGGCATCCGCCGTTCGGGCACAACGGGGAAGCCGCGCTGGACCGGGCCGCGCGCCCGTGCGGCGGATTTGAGAGCAACGCGCAGAGCCTGCGGCTGCTCACCCGCCTGGAAGGGAAGGTCTTCACCCCCGAGGGGCGGAGTGCCGGACTCAACCTGACCCGGGCGACGCTGGACGCCACCCTCAAATACCCCTGGCGGCGCGGGGAAGCCGGCGAGACCGCCAAGTTCAACGTCTATGCCGAGGACAGCGACGTGTTCGCGTGGATCCGCCAGGGGGCGGTGGGGCGGCGCACCTGTCTCGAAGCGCAGGTCATGGACTGGGCTGACGACGTGGCCTACTCGGTCCACGACTTGGAGGACGGACTGTACACGGGGCAGCTCTCCTTGGCCGCGCTCCACAGCCCCGCCGAGCGGAGCGAGGTGTGCCGGACCGCAGCCGCGCACTACTCCGACGCTGAGCCAGCGGAACTGGAGGAGGTGTTCGCCCGCCTGATGGCGCAGGAGTGCTGGCCGCGGTCGCTCAGCGGCGACCTGCCGTCGCTGGCGGCGTTGAAGAACCTCACCAGCGAGCTGATCGGACGGTTCTGCCGGGCCGCGGAGCGGGCCACGCTGGAGAAGTACGGTTCGGCACCGCTGACCCGCTACGCCGCGGAACTGGTGGTGCCCCGTGAGCAGCGCATGGAGTGCGCCCTGCTCAAAGCAGTGACCGCGCACTACGTGTTCCTGGTAGACGAAGAGGACCGCTATGCGCGGGAGCGGCAGGTGGTCACGGAGCTCGTCGAGGCGGTTGCCGCGGGCGCGCCCGCCACGTTGGAGCCGCAATTTCAGGCAGACTACGCGGCAGCCCAGGACGATGCCGCCGCGCTGCGCGTGGTGATCGACCAGGTGGCGTCGCTCACCGACCTTTCTGCCCTCTCCTGGCACGCTCGCCTCTGCTGACCGGGGCTGCGCTGCGGCCGCTAAGCCCCGCCCCAGAAATCTGTCATTGCAACCTTGCCCGAAGCAGCGACTGTGGGCGGGAGCCCTGCATGGCCCGCGCCCACAGCAGGGCTTCCACCCCCATCCCACCCGAGCCCGGCCGCAACGAATACCCTGGCTTCCGTGGCCGGTCGAATCAAAGATGAAGACGTCGCACTGGTACGGGAGCGTTCCCCTATCGCCGACGTGGTCGGCGAATACCTCCAGCTGCGCAACGCCGGCGGCGGCTCCCTCAAAGGCCTGTGCCCTTTCCACGACGAGAAGACCCCCTCGTTCAACGTCACCCCCGCACGCAACCTCTGGTACTGCTTCGGCTGCGGGGAAGGCGGCGACGTCATCTCCTTCATCCAGAAGATCGAACACCTGAGCTTCGTCGAAGCCGTCGAGCACCTGGCGCGGGCAGCGGGCATCCAGCTCCGCTACGAGCAGGGCGGCTACGTCCCCCGCAACGAGCAGGGGCAGCGCCAGCGGCTGGTCGACGCCCACCGGGTCGCCGCCGAGTTCTACGCCGAGCAGCTGCTGAGCCCGGAAGCGCAGGCGGGCCGCCGCTTCCTCGTCGAACGCGGCTTCACCCGGGCCGATGCGGAGCACTTCGGCGTGGGATACGCTCCCGCCTCCTGGAATGCGCTCCTGTCCCATCTGCGTGCCAAAGGTTTCACCGACCAGGAGATCGTGCTCGCCGGACTGGCCAGCCAGGGGCGGCGCGGCCCCTACGACCGGTTCCGCGGCCGCCTCGTCTGGCCGGTGCGGGACCTCAGCGGGGACGTCGTCGGCTTCGGGGCGCGCAAACTCGACCCCGAGGACACCGGGCCCAAATACCTCAACACCCCGGAAACCCCGCTGTTTAAGAAGTCCAGCCTCCTCTACGGGCTGGACTTGGCCAAGAAAGAGATCGCGCGCCAGCGCCAGGCCGTGATCGTGGAAGGCTACACCGACGTGATGGCCTGCCACCTGGCTGGCGTCACCACGGCGGTCGCCACCTGCGGCACCTCGTTCGGAGAAGAGCACCTCAAGATCCTGCGGCGCCTCCTGCTGGGCCGCTCCGAGTTCGGCGGCGAAGTCATCTTCACCTTCGACGGCGACCAGGCAGGGCGCAACGCGGCCCTGCGCGCCTTCGCTGAAGAGCACGGATTCGCCTCAGAGACGTTCGTCGCCGTGCAACCCGACGGGCTCGACCCCTGCGACCTGCGGGTCCAACGGGGCGATGCGGCGGTCCGCGACCTGATCGCCGCGAAGCAGCCCTTGTACGAGTTCATGATCCGCAGCAAGTTCGAGGGCTACAACCTGGACACCCCGGAGGGGCGGCTGGCTGCCTTGGACGCGGCCGCGCCGATCGTGGCGAGCATCCGCAACGCCGGGGTGCGCCGCCTCTACGGGGTCAGCCTGGACCGCTGGCTGGGCATCATGGACGAAGAATTCGTCCACCGGCGGATCCAGGAGCACATGCGCCGGGCCCGCGGCCGCCGGGTCCCGCCCAAACCGGCCACTGCCGCACCCGCGCCCCGCTACGACCTGCGCGACCCCGTGGTGCAGCGGGAGCGTCTCGCCCTCAAACTCGCGGTGCAACACCCCCTGCTCTGCTCCGGTTTCGACCACCTGGACGCTGACATGTTCACCGTGGAGCAGCACCGCGACGTGTTTCACCTCATCCAGAAAGCGGGCGGCACCCAGTCCGTCCAGGACCCGGCGCTCTGGGCCGGACAGTTGCGGGAGACGGCCCGTAACGAAGCGCAGCGGACTTTCCTCACCCAATTGGCGGTGGAGCCGATCGAGATTTACGGGGAACTCGACGAGTACCGCGCCCAAGAGATCATCAGCACAATCAGAATTCATTCCATCAACCGACAGATCACAAACCTCAAATCTCGCCTGTCCCGGCTCGACCCGGTCGCGGACGCCGAGGAATACCAGCGGATTTTCACCGAACTCATGACCGCTGAACAGCAGAAACGTATGATGCGAGAGCGTTTTGGGGGAGCTATGTGACATAAAGGTGACAAAATTCAATCCCTCTACTCCGGGAAAACGCAGGCACACTATAAGAGTGGTTTTTCCGGTGTCACCTAAGAGGGCGTCGTCGATGCGAGATACGGCGGCTGAGATCGTGGAAAGGAGAACGCCCGCTGGCCCCGCGGCCGCGGTGGAACGCAGTGGCGGTCCTCCTGTCGAGGCGGTCGGGGGAGAACCGGAGTACGTGGACCGCGACGATTTCGCGGAGCACCCCGAAACCCGCACCTCCTCGGGCGACATCGTCCACGCCTATCTGCGAGAAATCGGCCGAGTCCCCCTGCTCACGGCTGAAGAAGAAGTCGAACTCGCCAAAGCCATCGAAATCGGCCTCTACGCCGAGCAGAAACTGCGCGCCGCACGCACCGGTCCGGTCCCCGCACAGTACTCCCCTGAATGGTTTGAGGACCTCAACGAGCTCGTCCGCGAAGGAAAACTCGCCAAACGCCGCCTGATCGAATCTAACCTGCGCCTGGTGGTGTCGGTCGCCAAGCGCTACCTGGGCCGCGGTCTGGCCCTGCTCGACCTGATCCAGGAGGGCAACCTGGGGCTCATCCGCGCGGTGGAGAAGTTCGACTACACCCGCGGATACAAGTTCTCCACCTACGCCACCTGGTGGATCCGGCAGGCGATCACCCGCGCCATCGCGGACCAGGCCCGCACCATCCGGGTCCCCGTGCACATGGTGGAGAGCATCAACCGGCTGGCCCGCACCCGCCGCCGCCTGCACCAGGAGCTCGGCCGAGAACCGACCTTGCACGAGCTCTCCCGCGAACTCAACGTCGACCACGACCGGGTCGTGGAAATCCACCGCGTCTCCCAGGAGCCCATTTCCCTGCACACGCCGATCGGCGAGGAAGACTCCGCGTTCGGCGACTTCATCGAGGACACGGACGCAGTCCCGCCGGTGGAGGCCGCGGCGTTCGTCATGCTCCAGGACCAGTTGGCTCAGGTCCTGGGCGGGCTTTCAGAACGGGAGCAGCGGGTGATCACGCTCCGTTTCGGGTTGGAGGACGGAAAACCGCACACTCTTGAAGAGGTGGGACGGAAGTTCGGCGTGACCCGGGAACGCATCCGGCAGATCGAGTCCAAGACGCTCGCGAAACTCCGGCAGCCCTCCCGAGCGCGCATCCTCCGCGACTACCTGGGATAAGCGGTGGGAAGAAACAGGTAATGCGCCGCGACTAATAGTGGTATGTCGCGGACATTCCGTCACGGGGCGGGATACGTTGAAACCATGGCGGGTCGACACCGGATTCTTCCAGCACGGCGCCGTACCTTTGCACCCACCTGGGTCGTGCTGCTGGTCGCGGCCGGCGTGGTGGCCCTGTGCGGCGGGGTCGTCGTGCTCCTCGGCCCGCGCCTGGGGAACTGGTGGACCAGGCCCACGGCGGAGCGGATCGCCTACTTCGCTGACTGGAATACCGCCAACCGCGGCTACACGATCAAAGACGTGGACGAGAGCGGGGCTGCCGCACTCCTGGACCGGCTGATCTGGGCGTTCGGGGATGTGAGCGAAGACGGGCTGTGCCACATCCCCGCTGAGGCGGACCAGCCGTGGCAGATCTTCCAGCGCCGCTACGAGGCCGCGGAAAGCGTGGACGGCCAAGCCGACACCTACGAGCAGCCGCTCGCCGGGAGCCTCAACCAGTTGCGCAAACTCCAGCAGAAGTACCCGGACTTGCGCGCCAGCATCTCGCTGGGGGGATGGAACTGGTCCACGTACTTTTCCGAGGCGGTGCGGACTCAGGAGTCCCGGGAGCGTTTCGTCGCCTCCTGCATCGACCTGTGGCTGCGCGGCAACCTGCCCCGCCTCGAGGGGGAGCCGCAGGGAGGCGAAGGGGTCGCCGCAGGGATTTTCGACGGTATCGACCTCGACTGGGAGTGGCCGGGCGGCAACGGCCATCCCGACAACGTCGAGCACCCCGACGACAAGCGGAATTTCACCCTCGTCGTGCAGGAGTTCCGCGCCCAGTTGGACGCCTTGGAACGCGAGACCGGGCGGGAGTACACCCTGTCGGCGTCCCTGAGCCACGACCCGAAGATCATGCGGGACAGCTACGAGCCTGAGGTCTTCGACTACCTGGACTTCGCTACCGTCCAGGGCTACGACTTCACCGGGTCGTGGCGGGACATCACCGGCCACCACGCGCAGTTGTACGCGCCTGACCAGGATCCCGACCAGCCCAGCGTCGACCGGGCAGTCCGCCAGTACCTCGACTACGGGCTGCCCGCCGAGAAGCTCGTGCTCGGCATCCCCGGCTACGGTCGCGGCTGGCGCGGGGTGCCGCCGGGGCCCAACGGCGACGGGTGGCTGGTCGAAGCGGAACAGCCGGCGGAAGGCGGCTACGGGGAGGCGACACACGCCTACGAAACACTGGAGCAGCATCCCGGGGAGCGTTTCTTCGACCGCGAGACCGGGGCCGCGTGGATCTACGACGGCGACGAGTGGTGGTCCTACGACACCCCGGAAGTGGTGCGCCGCAAAGGCGCCTACGCCGTCCGCCACGGCCTGCGCGGCCTGGTGCTGTGGAACCTGGACATGGATCCGGAAGGGGAGCTGGTCGCCGCGATGGCGGAGTCGCTGCGCTGAACCCGCTTGGAGCTAGCGGCGCACGAACCGCTGCACCCCCGATCCGGCCCGCCACAGTTCGATGACGAGTTCGTCGCCGTCCACCGAGGTCAGCACGGCGTCGTGGAGGTCCAGCCGGAACAGGTGGAACGGCCCGGGCGGTACCCCGTGCTGGCGGAACGCGGCGATCTCTTCCGGGTCGGTCACCTCGATGGCGCGCCCGGACAGTTTGGCGTCGCCCGCGGCCATGGAGCCGTCGCCGGGGTTGGCGTGCAGGGCGAACCGGCCGTCCCGTTGCAGGTCGCGGGCTTTGACCGCGCCGGGCATGGAGCCCAGCATGAGGTCGGGGCCGTGGAACACCACTTCGGTACCGCTCACCCGGGGAGACCCGTCTTTGCGGAGGGTGGCGAGGACGTGGTGCCGGTGGGCGGTGAAGCGGGCGCGCACCGCGGCGGCGAGGCGCGGGGCTTCTGCGGCGAAGGATTCCCAAGTGGCCATGGATCTCCCTTCGGGAGCGGGGTTACACGCCGGTCTGCTCGCGGAGCCGGGCCAGGGCGCGCTGGGTGCGCTGGCGGATCTCGGGGGATTCCGGGTCCACGCCCTCGTCGTAGCGGAGCTGCCAGGTGATGTCGGTGCTCCCGGGGGCGCGTCGCGCAATGAACCGGACCCCGGGAGCGCCTTCGACGTCAGACAGCAACGGCACGTGGCGGGAGACCACGATGGTGGCGGTGACTCGTTCGTAGACGGCTTGGGCGAGGCGGCCCGGCCGGGGCAGGGGGATGACCTCTTCGGGTTCGTCTTCGGTGGTGAGCACCAGGCCGGTGTCGTCCCAGCGGGCCTGGTCGATGCGCTCCCACGGGATGCGCCGCCCCTCCGGCAGGTGCAGGGCGGCCGTGGTGGCGACGACCGCTGTCCCGTTCTCGGTCCACGCGTGGGCGATGATCCGCTCCCCGGGAGCGAGGTCGAGTCGGGCACGGATCTCGGAGGGCAGAGCGTGTCGGCGGAGCCAGCGCAGCATGGTCCTACCGTAGTCCGTGCCCGACGGTCAGCACACGGAGGCGCCTAGTCGCGTGCCGCGGTGCCGGAGGCGGCTTCGATCCGGTCGAGCTCGGCCTCCTCTTCCGGGGTAGGGCTGGCCAGGAAGTCGCGCACGGAGGTGACCGGGAGTTTCTCGGAGAGTTTGTCGTAGACGGTCTTGCTGGCGTCGGTCACCTGGGACCGCACCCGGTCGGCTGTCTCTCGCACCGTGGGGTTCTCGACGAGGCTGCGGGCCGCGCGGGCGATCTGCTCGTACCGTTCCCGTCCGGCTTTGGCGCCGAGGATGTAGCCGATAGCGAACCCGGCGATAAAGACGATCCGATAGCGCATGCGGTCCTCCCGAGACGATGAATTCGTGCCGTGATCCACGCTACCCGCAGTGGTTGCCGCAGGACAGGAGGCGACATTCGGGGCGGGGGAACTGCGGGGGAGGAAAATCTGTCACGAGCACTCTCCAGAGTGCGCTACGCTAGTGGTGTCACTGCGGGGAACACGAACCCCACAGCAACGCAATCCCGCGTAGCTCAATTGGCAGAGCAGCCGGCTGTTAACCGGCAGGTTATTGGTTCGAGTCCAATCGCGGGAGCAACGACAGTGAGGACGCGGTCCCGCGTCAGCGGTGGATAGCGTCATCTCCTGCAAGTTCCGCACGTCGAGGCTCTTGCCCTGAGGCGAGAGCCTTTATCGTGACTGCTGGTTCCCGATTCGGCCTTCGCGTGGGCGGGCACACTGGCGTGCCGCCGCGGGAATCCGGGCATCGGTTGCCGCTTTATCTCCGGCAGTGGGTCTCCAGCAGTGATTCCCGGTGGCAGGGGCCCGTGGCCTTGAGGACGCAGCCCAGGCACCGGGGAGCGCTGTAGCTGGGTGACCGCTCTGTCTTTCGCATTCTCTCGGGGAGTCGAGCGCTTTCTTCTGCGGGCTGTTCCCAGGTCCGGAGCCGGCGCTTTCCCGGGGAAGGGCGGCGTGCCGAGTCCGAGAGGCCCGCGGGACTCCGCGAGTCGAGCCCGGGGCTTGTGTCTCCGGGTGGGGCCAGCGCGGGGCAGGAGGCGGCGCGGCACTGGTGCACGACCGCTGGCCTTTTCTCGCTGCAGAACCGGTGGGACAGGGACCGACGGAGTGCGCTGCCGTGTCCCTGCTGCGAGCGGCTTCTGCTACCACGGGCGATCCCCTCAACGCAAGTGGCAGGAGTCACTTTCGTTCTTCTTGATTTGAAGAATTTTTCATGTTCATACATTCTTGATCCCGACATACCTCCCCACATCCCCTCAAAAGTGAAAAGAGAATCAAACGTGCCGGTACCGCTCTACCAGGCCAAGGCGGAGTTCTTCCGCACGCTTGGCCATCCGGTTCGGATCCGGGTGCTGGAGCTGCTGCAGGAGGGGCCCCGCCCGGTCCACGAACTCCTTGCCGACATCGGTGTTGAAGCGTCCAACCTTTCCCAGCAGTTGGCGGTGCTGCGCCGCACCGGTCTGGTGGTCTCCCACCGCGAAGGCAACGTCGTGCGCTACGAGCTGAGCGCCCCACAGGTCGGCGACCTGCTGCGCGCCGCGCGCACCATCCTCACCAGCATGCTGGTCGACCAGGGGGAACTGCTGGCCGAGCTCCGCGAAGCAGAACGGGAGGGGCAGCGGTGAACCTTCCCGTCCTCTCCCGGGACAGCGCCCTGCGCCCTGTCCTCGACCGTTTCCGCGTGATGATTCCGGCCCGCGCCGACCTCGCCCGGATGCGGCACGCACCGGGACGCAACCTGCTGGCCGGGGTGACCGTCGCCGTGGTTGCCCTGCCGCTCGCCCTGGGCTTCGGGATCTCCTCCGGGCTCGGAGCTCAGGCCGGGCTGGTCACCGCGATCGTCGCGGGTGCCCTCGCCGCGTTCTTCGGCGGCTCCAACCTGCAAGTCTCCGGCCCCACCGGGGCGATGACGGTGGTGCTGGTGCCCATCGTCGCCCAGCACGGACCCTCCGGAGTCCTCACCGTCGGGCTGATGGCGGGCCTCATGCTTGTCCTGCTGGCCCTGCTCCGCGCCGGCCGCTACGTCCGCTACATTCCCGCCTCCGTGGTGGAAGGCTTCACCATCGGCATCGCCGCGGTGATCGCCCTGCAGCAGGTGCCCGCTGCCCTGGGCGTGCCCGTTCCGGAAGGCGACAGGGTGCTCGTCGTGGCGTGGCAGGCGGTCCTCGACTTCGCGGCCCACCCGGAGTGGACCGCGGTCGCGATCGCCCTCGGCGTGGTCGTGGTGATGCTCGTCGGTGCCCGCTGGCGGCCCACAGTGCCGTTCTCCCTGATGGCTGTCGTGCTCGCCACGGTCCTCGTGGAAGTCACCCCGCTGCACGCGGAACGGATCGGGGACCTGCCCGCGGGCCTGCCCGCCCCCTCCCTTGGTTTTCTCGACCTCTCCCAGGTGGGCACACTCGTGGCCCCGGCCGCGGCGGTGGCGGCCCTGGCCGCGTTGGAGTCGCTGCTGTCGGCCACCGTCGCCGACGGGATGAGCGTCAACCAGCGCCACGACCCCGACCGGGAACTGTTCGGCCAGGGCGTGGCGAACATCGCCGCCCCCCTCTTCGGCGGGGTCCCCGCCACCGCGGCAATCGCCCGCACCGCAGTGAACGTGCGCTCCGGGGCGAGCTCGCGGCTGGCAGCGATCACCCACGCCCTCGTCCTCGCCGGAATCGTCTACCTGGCCGCGCCCCTCGTGGAGCGGATCCCGCTGGCGGCCCTGGCTGGAGTGCTGCTGGCCACAGCGGTGCGCATGGTCGAAGTGGGCTCGGTGCGCGCCATGGTCCGCGCCACCCGCTCCGACGGGGTCGTGCTGGTGCTCACCGCGGTCGTCACCCTCACCGTCGACCTCGTGGTCGCGGTGCTGGTCGGCATGCTCGTCGCCGGTGCGCTCGCCCTGGCGTCGCTGGCCCGCAACGCCAGCCTCGACCAGGAGGAGCTGGCCCGGCACCTGCCCCCGGGCGACCACACGGAAGAGGAGCGGGCCCTCCTGGCCAAGCACATCGTCGCCTACCGGATCGACGGTCCGCTGTTCTTCGCCGCCGCCCACCGGTTCCTGCTGGAACTCAGCGAGGTGGCCGACGTGCGGGTCGTCATCCTCCGCATGGCCCGGGTCAGCACGATCGACGCCACCGGGGCCCAGGTTCTCGGGGATGCCGTGGACCGGCTCCAAGCCCGCGGCATCACCGTCATGATGTCCGGTCTGCGCCCGGGACAGTTGCGTCCGCTGGAGTCCCTGGGCACCCTCCCCCGGCTGCGGGAGGCAGGCTGCGTCTTCGAGACCACCCCCGAAGCGATCCAAGCCGCCCTGACCATGCTCCACCACGCCGGGGTGATCCCCTCCTCACTGCGGTCCGCGGAGGCCGCACCGCAGGGCGCCGCGGTGCTGTCCTCGCCGGGACACCAGGCCCCCGCCCCGGGGAAGGCCTGACCGCCGGAGACCCAGGCGTTCAAGCGGGGCCCGAGCGGCACGCGCCGCTTCGGGCCCCGCGGTGTGCACCCCGTGCTTCAGGCAGCAGCGGACGACCGGCCGAAGTGGTCGAGGAGCAGTTCGTTGACGAAGGTCGCCTGCTCCCACGACGCCAGGTGGGCGGCGTCCGGGATGACCTCCATGCGGGCGTTGGGGATGCGCGACGCGATGAGCTCGGCGTGCTCCGGCGGGGAGGTGGGATCCAGTTTGCCCGCCACGACCAGGGTGGGCGCGGTGATCGAAGGCAGCCCCGGAAGCAGGTCCATGGTCTGGATGGCGTTGCAGCAGCCCACGTACCCCTCGTCGGGGGTGTTCGCGATCATGTCGATGAACAGGGACACCGTCTCAGGGTCGCGTTCCGCATAGGCGGGGGTGAACCAGCGGGATACCACGGTCGGCGCGATCGCGGCCGTGCCTTGAGTGCGCACTGTCCGGATGCGCTCCTCCCACGCTTCCGGCGTGCCGGGGGGTGTCGCCGACGTGCACAGCAGGGCCAGGCGGTCGATCCGTTCCGGGGCGTTCGCGGCCAGCCACATGCCGGTCATCCCGCCGATGGACAGGCCCGCGAAGTGGGCGCGCTCCACTTTCAGCCGGTCGAGGAGCCGCAGCACGTCAGAGCCGAGGTCCGCCATGGTGTAGGGCGCGGGGGGAACCGGGGAGGAGCCGTGGCCGCGGAGGTCGTAGCGGACGACGCGGAACTGTCCGGTGAGTCCCGCCATCTGCGGATCCCACATGTCGAGGCGGCTGCCCAGCGAACCGCTGAGCACGACGACGGGCCCGTCTTCGGGACCGTCCACGGTGTAGTGCACATCAACACTCATAGCCTTGACCTTTCTGTGCGGAACGGGTGTTCCTGGTGAGCGAGCCGGAAGGTCCCGCAGGGTCGAATATGGCGGTTGCCGCAGCGGGAAGGGACTGGCCGGGCATGGGAAACCTGTGGCCTTCCCCGCTCTTCCAACCCTTGGGGGATACCCGGGCAGGCCACCGTGCACAACCCCGACAGTGGGAAAGCGGACTGCTGTCTCGGATCCGGCAGGCGGGCGGGGAGACCAGGCTGCGGGGAGGCCCGCTGCTGTGCGGAGCGGCCGGGCCCGTCCCGGTCGACGGGCATGCGGGCCGCCGCGCGCCACGAAGACCGGGAAGTGGGACATGATCGGCCTGCGGTGCCCCGCGGGCGCGGGTCGGGTCCGCCGTGGACGACGAACGGCGGGCCGCGGGGCACCGGGCGCAAGCCGCGCCACCACGACGACTACCCCCACGGAGCGGTCATGCCCGTGATGCCGGTCACAGTGCAGGCCCGGGGTGGTTGGCTGGTGCCGCTCCGCTCACGCACACTCTCATGGGCGCTCTCCTCCTGGCTGGGGCGGAAACAGTGCGGAGACTGCTCCGCCTACGGCACACATCCCCGGGAGGCCCCGGGGCGCGGGCGGTCTCGGCCCGTGCGCTGGCACGGCGCCGCCCTGCTCGCTCCGCCGCTACCCACGAGGAGCGCGGAGGGGACATGCCCGGGGCAGCATTCCGGAGAGTGCGGCGCGCCCGTGCCGAACGTGCCCGGTGGCGCTTAGCGGTGCAGCACTACGGCGAGGCCCTGGCCCACGCCGATGCAGATCGCGGCCAGCCCCCACCCGCCGCCGCGGCGGTGCAGTTCGTGGGCGAGCGTGCCGACGATCCGGGCACCGGACGCGCCCAGGGGGTGGCCGATGGCGATGGCGCCGCCGTTGGGGTTGACGATCTCCGGGTCCAGGTCCGGCCAGAGTTTCAGGCAGGCCAGGGACTGGGCGGCGAACGCTTCGTTGAGTTCCACCACCGACAGGTCGTCCCAGCCGATCCCGGCGCGGCGCAGCGCGATCTCGGCTGCCTGGACCGGGCCGATTCCGAAGACGTCGGGGTCGACTGCGGCGACCCCGCGGCTGACAATCCGGGCCAGCGGCTCGCGGCCGACCCGTTCAGCTGCTGCCGCGTCCCCGATGAGGAGCGCGGCCGCCCCGTCGTTGAGCGGGGAGGCGTTGCCCGCGGTGATCGTGCCGTCGGGGCGGAACGCGGGTTTGAGCGCGGCCAGTTTCTCCGCGGACGTCTCCCGGATGCTCTCGTCCCGTTCCAGTTCCGCGCCGGGGATTTGGGTGATCTCCGCGTCGAACACTCCTTCCGCCCAGGCGCGGGCTGCGCGCTCGTGACTGCGGAGCGCGAAAGCGTCCTGTTCGGCGCGGCTGATGCCGTACGTGGCGGCGACCTGCTCGGTGCTCTCTCCCAGGGAGACGGTCCACTGCTCCGGCATGGCCGGGTTGACCATCCGCCACCCCAGCGTGGTGGAGTACAGGGTTTCGTGGCCGGTGGGGAAGCCCTGAGCGGGTTTGGGGAGCACCCAGGGTGCCCGGCTCATCGACTCCACACCCCCGGCCACCGCCAGGGAGGCGTCGCCCACGGCGATCGCGCGGTTGGCGGCGATCACGGATTCCATGCCGGAACCGCACAACCGGTTCAAGGTCACGCCCGGCACCGAGGTGGGCCAGCCCGCGAGCAGCGCGGCCATGCGGGCCACGTTGCGGTTGTCCTCCCCAGCCCCGTTCGCGTCGCCGAAGAAGACGTCGTCGACCGCGGCGGGGTCCAGCCCGGGGGAGCGTTCCGCGAGCGCGCGCAGGACGTGCGCGGCCAGGTCGTCGGGGCGGATCCCGGACAGTGCGCCACCGTACCGTCCGAAGGGGGTACGTACCGCGTCGAGGATGTACACGTCGGTCATGGGCACTCCTGATGTACCGGCAACGAAAAACCACCAGTAACATACCGTCCGGTCAGTTTGTGGCGTGGGGTGAGTGGCTCCTCACCCCGGACAGGTGATCCAGGCTGCCGGTCCCGTGCCGTTATCCGCCCAGTCCACGGTGACGGCACGGGACCCCGCGGCCCGCAGCAGACGGGGGCACCCCCGCGGCCTGTGCCGCATTGCGCACCGTCCCCGCTAGCCTGGGCGGCATGTCAGGCGAACGCCCCCGGGTCATCCTCAGTTGCGCCATGTCGGTGGACGGCTATATCGACGACGCCTCCCCTGAGCGGCTGCGGCTCTCCACCGAAGCCGACTTCGATGAAGTCGATGAACTCCGCGCCTCCTGCGACGCGATTCTCGTCGGCGCCGGCACGATCCGCGCCGACAATCCGCGGCTGCTCGTGCGCTCCCCTGAACGGCAGCAGCGCCGCCTCGCCGCAGGACACCCCGCCCACCTGCGCAAAGTCGTGCTGAGCACCAGCGGGGACCTGGACCCCGCGGCGCGGGTCTTCACCACCGGCGACGCCGGCTGCCTGCTCTACGTTGCCGACCACGCAGCAGAAGCCGCCCGCCACCGGTTCGCCGGAACCGCGGGCGTGGAGGTCGTGGCCGCCGGAGCCCCCGACCTCGACCGCGTCCTTGCCGACCTGGCCCGCCGCGGCGTGCGCCGACTCCTCGTGGAAGGCGGCGGAGCCGTCCACACCGCCTTCCTCACCCGCAACCTCGCCGACGAACTGCGGCTGGCCATCGCCCCCTTCTTCGTCGGCGACGCCCGCGCACCCCGGTTCGTCCACCCCGCCGTATTCCCGCACCGCCCCGGCCAGCCCATGCGGCTGGTTTCTGCCCGGAACGTGGCCGGAATGGCGGTCCTCCACTACGTCCTGCGGGAGGAGCAGTGACCACACCCACCGAACGTGATCTGCGCCTGCTGCGCACCGCTGTCGACCTGTCCCGCTCCTGCCCGCCGTCGTCCACCGCGTTCTCCGTCGGCGCGCTGATCGTCGCCGCCGACGGCACCGTCCTCGCCGACGGCTACTCCCGCCGGGACGACCCCCACGACCACGCCGAAGAAGTGGCGCTGCGCGCGGTCGCCGCCGAGGATCCGCGCCTCGCCGCAGCCACCCTCTACAGTTCGCTGGAACCGTGCAGCACCCGGGCCTCCCGGCCCCGGTCGTGCACCAGCCTCATCCTGGACACGCCGATCCCCCGCATCGTGTTCGCCTGGCGGGAGCCCGAACTGTTCGTGGACTGCCGCGGCGCCGAACTGTTGCGCGCCGCGGGCCGGGAAGTCGTCGAAGTCCCCGAACTCGCGCCGCTGGTGCGGCAGGTCAACGCCCACCTGCTCCGCCGCGCATGACCGGGCACGGCCGTGCCCGGTGGGCGCTGCCGCGGTCTTAGAAGGAGTCCTTGCGGTCCACTGCGACCACGTGCACCACTGCGCGTCCTTCCTCGTCGGACGCGGTCAAGTCCACGTGCGCGGTGATCCCCCAGTCGTGGTGGCCTTCCGGGTCGTCGAAGATCTGCCGGACCTCCCAGTGGTCCTCGTGCTCGGTGATGAGCAGCAGGTGCGGGCCGCGCGCGTCCGGACCGGTCCCCAACGTCTCGTGCTCGGCGTAGTAGGCCTCCATCGCCTCTTCCCACGCCTCGGCGTCCCAGCCGTCTTCGCCGTCCAGTTCGCCCAGCTCCGCGTAGCGGCGGAGCGCTGCCAGCTCCACCCGGCGGAACATCTCGTTGCGCACCAGCACGCGGAAGGCGCGCTGGTTGGCGGTGACCGGCTTGGGCTTGGTCTCCACGGGGGCGTCCGTGTCCTGCTCCTGGCTCGGATTGGTGAGCTGCTCCCACTCGTCCAGCAGGCTGGAGTCGACCTGGCGCACCATTTCGCCCAGCCATTCGATCAGGTCCCGCAGCTCTTCTGTCTTGATGTCCTCGGGGACGGTCTGCGTCAGCGCCTTGTACGCGCTGGCGAGGTAGCGCAGGACCAGGCCTTCCGAACGGGCCAGCTCGTAGTAGCCGATGTAGTCGGTGAAGGTCATCGCGCGCTCGTACATGTCGCGCACCACCGACTTGACCTGCAGCGGATGGTCGCCCACCCACGGGTGGCCGCGCCGATAGGTCTCGTAGGCGTGCTCCAGCAGGTCCTCGAGCGGCTTGGGGTAGGTGACCTCCTCCAGCCGCGCCATCCGCTCCTCGTAGTCGAGCCCTTCGGCCTTCAGCCGCTGCAGCTCCTCGCTGCGCGCCTTGTTGAGCTGGGCGGCGAGGATCTGCCGGGGGTCGTCGAGGGTGGACTCGACTACGCTCACCACGTCCAGCGCGTAGTGGGGCGAATCCCGGTCCAGCAGTTCGAACGCGGCCAGCGCGAACGGGGACAGCGGCTGGTTGAGCGCGAAGTCGGGCTGCAGGTCGACGGTGAGCCGCGCGGTGCGGCCCTCCTCGTCCGGCTCTTCCAGCCGTTCTACGATCCCCGCGTCCAACAGGGACCGGTAGATCGCGATCGCTTCGCGGATGTGGCGGCGTTGCTTCTTGGGGTCGTCGTGGTTGTCGGTGAGCAGACGGCGCATGGCCGCGAAGCAGTCGCCGGGGCGCGCGATCACGCTGAGCAGCATCGCGTGCGAGACCTTGAACTGGGAGACGAGCGGCTCGGGCTGGGCGTTGATGAGCTTCTCGAAGACGGCCTCGTCCCAGCCGACGAACCCTTCCGGCGGCTTCTTGCGGACCACCTTGCGCCGCTTCTTCGGGTCGTTGCCCGCCTTAGCGAGGGCACGCTCGTTCTCCACCACGTGTTCGGGGGCCTGCACCACCACGTTGCCGACCGTGTCGAATCCGGCGCGGCCCGCGCGGCCCGCGATCTGGTGGAATTCGCGGGCGGTGAGCCGGCGGACCCGGGAACCGTCGTACTTGGACAGTGCGGTGAACAGGACGGTACGGATCGGCACGTTGACGCCCACGCCCAGCGTGTCGGTGCCGCAGATGACTTTGAGCAGGCCCCGCTGGGCGAGCCGCTCCACCAGCCTGCGGTACTTGGGCAGCATGCCCGCGTGGTGCACGCCGATTCCGTGCCGGACGTAGCGGGACAGGTTGCGGCCGAACCGGGTGGTGAACCGGAAGTTGCCGATCTCCTTGGCGATGGCGGCCTTCTCCGCTTTGGAGCACATGTTGATGCTCGTCAGCGACTGGGCGCGCTCCACCGCCGCGGCCTGCGTGAAGTGCACGATGTAGACGGGCGCCTGCTGGGATTCCAGCAGTTCTTCCAGCGTTTCGTGCAGCGGTGTGGTCCGGTACGAGTAGTACAGCGGCACCGGCCGTTCCGCGGAGGCGACGACGGTCGTGTCGCGTCCGGTGCGGCGGGTCAAGTCTTCTTCGAACCGGCTGACGTCCCCCAGGGTCGCCGACATGAGCAGGAACTGGGCCTGCGGCAGTTCCAGCAGCGGCACCTGCCAGGCCCACCCCCGGTCGGGGTCGGCGTAGAAGTGGAACTCGTCCATGATGACCGTGCCGATGTCGGCGTCGGCGCCGTCGCGCAGGGCGATGTTGGCGAGCACTTCAGCGGTGCAGCACACGATCGGCGCATCAGAGTTGACGCTGGCGTCGCCGGTCATCATGCCGACGTTCTCGGTGCCGAAGATTTCGCACAGGTCGAAGAACTTCTCCGAGACCAGGGCTTTGATGGGGGCGGTGTAGAAGCTGCATTCGTCGCGGGCCAGGGCAGCGAAGATCGCTCCGGTGGCCACCAGGCTCTTCCCGGAACCGGTGGGAGTGTTGAGGATCACATTGGATCCCGACACCACTTCGATGAGGGCTTCCTCCTGGTGGGGATAGAGGGTGAGCCCCCGTTCCTCAGCCCAGGACGCGAAGGCGTCGAACAGGGTGTCGGGATCAGCGGTGCCGTCAGGGAGATGATCGATGAGGCTCACACTTCCATACTGCCTGCTTTCCGCACCTGATCGTTCCGTATCGGCGGGGGAGTCCGGGAAAGAGGCGGGAATACCGCCGAGCGCCTTCGCTGGAGCGACAAGGGGGTGGGCCATCCAGGGGAAGGGACAGGCGGGGAGCAGCGTTGTCCCAGGTGAATCCGGGCTGTCGGGGTGTGTCCTGCGGGGCGCTAGGGCGGGTGCTGTCCCCCGTAGGGGAGACCGTGGGGAGACCCGTCGGACCGGAGGGGACGGGCCGTCGAGGACCGGTGCTTGAGCAGAGCGTCGGACGCGGCCGGGGCGGCAAGTCGGTTTTTTCCTGCCCGCAGCGCAAGGCACCCCCTGATAGAATCGCGGACATCCTGGCCGATCTGTCATCGGTTGGATGTGCGGAGCCCGCCTTCCCCGGGCCCGGTGTCTCGCGCGGGCCGGTAGCTCAGCTGGTCAGAGCAGGGGACTCATAATCCCTGGGTCGCGGGTTCAAGTCCCGCCCGGCCTACCCGTCTTTTCCGGCGGGATGCCCGCAAAACGTTCTTTTCTCGCACCCACCGATTCGTGTCACCGCTGCTTCCGGTGCTTTTCTGTGTCTTCGGCTGGGGCGTACCTGTCTGCGCACGGTAGCAGAGGAGCAGACGCTGGTGCTTAGGCGGGGCAGGGGCGCGGTCCCTGCCGTGGCCTCGGATGCGGTCAGCCGTCGCCGACGTGGCGAAGGACGCCGGAGCGGTCCAGGGCGTACCGGCAGCGGCCGCCGCCGCGGACCGGCAGGGTGATCCCTTCGCTGAGCCGCTCCACCGAGAGGGCGGACAGGTCGATGTGCTCCCCGTCGAGCGGCCCGCCGTACAGCTCTACTTTCTGCTGGCCGCGGCTGAACCGCGGCAGGTGGCGGGGGAGCAGGGTCAGGCCGAAGCCGAGGACCAGGACGAGGCCGGCGGCGACGGCCCACCACAGGTGGCCGAAGTACACCCAGCCGTACATGAGGCTGGGGACCGCGAGGAAGATGCCGAAGACCACCCCTTTGGGGATCGGTGTGGGGGCGGTGACGGTGTTGGGACGTCGGTGTGCCATGTTCTCGCCTCCCATTGGGCCCCTACCCGGCAGGGCGAAGGACCCAGCCAACTAAGGACTTAGTGCCCAAATCGTTAGTGCACTAATTGATAGCGTGGATGTTATCCCGGGGGTGGACAGCGCAGACACCGGGTGGGCCGAAAGGAAGAGACCGGGGAGAGGGGATGGCGGGCTTAAGACTCGGCGTCAGTCAGATCGGCGCTCGTGGCGGCCGCATTGAGGCGGGAGAGCACGGCGTTGAGGTGGCGGAGTTCTTCCGGGTCCATGCCCAGCAGGCGCATCATCCGCTCCGGGATGTCCCGGGCCTTCTCCTGCATCTCGCGGCCGGCGGGCGTGAGTGTCACCATGAGCCGCCGTTCGTCGTCCGGGTTGCGCTCCCGGCGCACCAGCCCCGCTGCTTCCAGGCGTTTGAGCAGCGGGGAGAGGGTTGCGGAGTCCAGTTCCAGCAGGGTGGCCAGCTCCTTGACCGACACGGGGGCGTACTGCCACAGCGCGAGCATCACCAGGTACTGCGGATGGGTCAGGCCCAGGGGGGCCAGCACCGGACGGTAGAGCGCGACCACGTTGCGCGCCGCGATGGTCAGCGCAAAACAGACCTGGTTCTCCAGGGCGAGCGGATCGCCGAGGCTGGAATCGCTGCTGTTCACAATCCTCACCCCCACTGAGGGCCTCCCCAGACCCTGTGTAGCATCCTACAAGTAATTAGGACGCAAATTATTTGTGTGTTAATTCTTTGTCTGTCATTGCCTGTCTGGAGCGTGGCGCGTCCCGGCAGAGCCCTGCCGGGCACCCCGGGACGAGGCGGGCGACCCGAAGGGGAGATGAATCGTGGCCACACAGGTTGCGACGGCACCGAAGCCGTCGGTCCGGGCCGGCCGAGTTGATGTACCCGGGCATGCAGCTGATGAACAACGAGACCTACAACCAGTTGTTCACCATGCACGGCACGATCATGCTGTTCCTGTTCGCGACCCCGCTGTTCGCGGGTTTTGCGAACGCGCTCGTGCCGCTGCAGATCGGCGCGCCTGACGTGGCTTTCCCCCGCCTCAACCAGCTCGGGTACTACCTGTACCTGTTCGGCGGGCTGATCACGATCGCCGGGTTCATCACGCCCGGCGGTGCGGCGAGCTTCGGCTGGTTCGCCTACGTGCCGCTCTCGGATGCGGTGCGGTCCCCCGGCATCGGCGGCGACTTGTGGATCCTCGGCCTGGCGCTGACCGGCCTGTCCTCGATCCTGGGTGCGGTCAACTTCATCACCACGGTCGTGTGCATGCGCGCCCCCGGCATGACCATGTTCCGCATGCCGATCTTCACGTGGAACGCGGCGCTGACCGGTGTGCTGATCCTGCTCACCTTCCCCGTGCTCACCGGTGCCTTCATCGCCCTGCTCGCCGACCGGATCGTCGGCACCCACGTGTTCGACCCCGAGCATGGCGGGCCGATCCTCTACCAGCACCTGCTGTGGTTCTTCGGCCACCCGGAGGTCTACATCTTGGCCTTGCCGTTCTTCGGCATCGTCACCGAGATCCTCCCGGTGTTCAGCCGCAAGCCGATCTTCGGCTACAAGAGCCTGATCGGCGCCACCATCGCGATCGCCGGGCTGTCGGGAACCGTGTGGGCGCACCACATGTTCCCCACCGGCGCGGTGCTGCTGCCGTTCTTCTCCTTCATGACCTTCCTCATCGCGGTGCCGACCGGCGTGAAGTTC